>VTLG01001457.1_pt1 | contig 11850 bp, 11 predicted proteins | sample 4694571 | NCBI WGS metagenome assembly VTLG01 (sample SAMN12604809, study PRJNA352737) | marine metagenome | biome: ENVO:00000447; feature: ENVO:00000209|ENVO:00000569|ENVO:01000036; material: ENVO:00002151; isolation source: viral sequences binned using virsorter ... | reverse complement strand
CACTGACGTTGGAGTCCATACTTCCACAGCAACACCTGTATCCTTATGGATATCATCCAATATTTTTTTCTCTCTTTTAGCGAAATCATTTTTCGTGCGCTCTGCTTCATCAAGATCAATCCTAACGCCTTTCTTTTTCATTTCAAATAAAATTGGGAAAAGCTTTGTTTCTAAATCAAAAATAGAAAATAAATCTTGTTTCACTAACTCTGTTTTAAAAAATTGCCATAACTTTAAAGTAAGAACTGTATCTTGTTCGGCGTAAGGACCAACATACATAGGTGGTAATTTCCACATTTCTCCTTTAGCATCTACACCCCAATTTTTTGCGGCGTCATATAATAATGATTCACTCTTTGTTTCGCCAAGATAATGTTTACCTAACTCATTAAGTGAATACCTAAATCTATTTTCATCAACAAGAGGAGCTGCTATCATTGTGTCAATAATACGACCATTAATTTTTAAACCCATAGCGTGTAACCAACCAACATCATACATCGCATTATGAAATATTTTATCGCATGGTAATTCTAAAATCTTTTTTAATTGACCTGTAAATATTTTTTCATCAAAGTTACCACCACCTTCATGACGAATAGGAAAATATCCTGTCCATCCATCTACAGCTATAGCAACGCCTGCAACGAAACCTTTTTTAACAGGCCACCCAGGACCAACGCCTGTATTTAAACCGATATCATTTGTCTCAAGATCAATACAAATTTCTTTTGCGTCGCTAAGATCTGGAATTGATTCAGGAGGAACCCACTCACTTGGTGGTTGAAACAATGGTATTTGTGTCATGATGTTTCCTTTTTGCTAATTTCACCTGCAATGCCAGCGTATCCGGCAATGTCTATGTAACAGTCATCAGTATGCATGTTTTTTAATCGTGCTACTTTTACCAACAACATACAAATTGCTACATCATGAGCAGATATATCTACATCAAGAAATGCACTCCATAATCTTGCAATGTTTTGATGATTAAGTGTTTTATCACCATAATCTTCTTGTCGTTGACCTTCGACTAACTCAATAGCTTTCTTTAAAAAGTCAGATGTTTTCTTCATGCAAATACCTCTCTAAATTCTCTGTTACTTCGTGAACGAACTAAATATAAATTTTGTTTAGCTCTTGTTAAAGCAACATAAAAAACTCTTCTTTCATCATCTTTTTGTCGCCAATATGATTCATCAGCCTTACGTGATAAATCAGATAAAACCATTACGTTATCTGCTTCTCCACCTTTACTTCCATGTACTGTAGAGAGCGTGATCCGTGGTACAGGATTAAAGCTACCTTCTTTTTGTATAACAGTAGACACATACGCTTTTTTATATTCAGGGACCTTGTCTAATGCTTCATGCCACGAATAATCTTTTGGTACTTGCAAACCGTTTTGTTGTTGTAATTGATTGAAGGTAAAAGTTGCTTCAGGATCGACACCTGTTAAATTTTTATAGCCACGTTCAACACCAACATTACTATTCATATAATAATACAAATCTTTTAATTCATTATAATCAATGAAACCTCCTTTCTGAAGACTTCGCCATGCAGTTATGGCATTGACTAAACGTTTACCAATAGAACTTTTATCAGCTCGGTGATAAAAATATCCAAGTATACGTAAGTCATCTTCTATTTGATCAAGAAAGTAATTTGTTCTGCCAAGGATTAACCAATTGCCTGTTTTTAAATGTTCATAATTTCGCCTTGGTAAGTGCACAATGTTGCCTTCTTCTTCTTTAGGGCTCCATGTTTTTGCTACTCTATTTTTTACACGATTAATTAAATTAACTGCACGTTCTTGTATTTTAATTGGTAAGCGATACGACTTGTCAAGAATAATTCTATTACCCTCTCTATTTAATAAATACTCACTACGAGCTCCTGCCCAGTTAAATATAGCTTGATCATCATCACCAGCAATGTAAACTCTTTTTGCTTTTTCTGCTAACTTATCAACCATTTGCCATTGTATGTAAGAAAGATCTTGAGCTTCATCAATAATAAGAACATCGAGCCGTGGTGCGATATCCTCTTTTAAAAATTCAACAATCATGTCAGTAAAATCATATTTATATTTACCACCACGCCCAAACTTATAATCATGTAAAGTTTCTGCAATTAATTTTAATTTTGGCCAACCACCTTGCATGTGTCCACTGTGCTGAAACTGTGCGTATAATGTGTTACCATTTATTTTTGCCATATCAATGACACGCATAAAAATATCATTTGGCGACGATACACCATACGAACCTAAAACTTCTGAGTTAGGATTAGATAACTTTACCTGTAGCTGTTGGGATAAATATCGATAGTCTTCATCATTCATAACATCTGATTCTGCTAACCCTAAAGCCTTAAAAGCTAAACTATGTAATGTGCGAAAGTATTTAAAATCTTGATCTTTACTTTTTGGAAAAAAAACAAGCGCCCTATTGAGCGCTTCTTTTGCTGCTTTCTGTGTAAAAGCAAAATATCCTATACGATCAGGAGATGTATTAGGTAATTCTTTTGCAACAACATTTTCAATTAAATATGTTGTCTTACCTGTTCCTGGTGGACCAAAAATTAAATTAACTGCCATTAGAAAGGTATCTCCTCTTCAAATGTTGGTGTTTCATGTTCATGTTGTTCCTTATCTTTTAAAGCAAATGCTTTTGGAACATACCACACACGACGAACCTTACCACTAATTCTTGTTGTTTCACTGTCCCCATCTAATCCTCTTATACTAGAATGTATCTGTGTTTGGTTAAAAGATTTAAATTGTTTTTTAGTAAGAAACTCAACCAATGCTTCAAGACGAAAATAAATTTTATCATTCTTATGTAATGCTTGACCTAAACGTAAACCCTCCCAATCTTGAGCGTCACCTTGGTCCGTGATAAATTCTTCAAGTAATTCGGCAAATCTTCCTGCCGCTGTAACCTCAATTGGCATTTCAATAATCTTTACATTAGCTAATAATGCTTGAAGTCTAGCTGTCCAATCTCTAGGGTTTAAAGAATTTGGTAAAATATTAATTCTACCCATGCATGCTTTACGAAAAAGATTTTGATCATACAATTCATTATTAGATAAACTTAAACGTTTACCATCAACTGTTATAAACCACTGTGATTCATCTGATTGAAACTTTGTTAAATCATCAAACTTACTTTCAAAGTCATCACCAATACCAAACTTTCTTGTTTGACAAACAGAACTATTACAATGTGAACACATTGGTTCTATTTTACAGGTATAATTATAATCAGTTGTTTCGTGCTGTTTAATTGTTTTAATGACTTCATTCATTTTTAATGGCTGTTCCATATACTTTTGATTAAATTCTGATATTTTATCTTGCCAATCTTTTGGCCATTTCTTTTTAGCATAGACAGTGTAATGAAATAAAACCACATCTCTTGTCCCTTGTTGCACTTTCGTTGACATAAATGTTTCAAGGCAAGGAGGTCCATCGGACATTTCTTTAAAATTTTTTTTCTTTTTTAATTTTATTTTAGAAAAATCTTCTTCTGATATTCTATACTTTTCGACAAGAACATAAAACTCTTCAAGAGTAGCCGCAGAACCATCATCCAAAAAAGCATAGCGATTGTGATCAGTGCCACCAAAGTAAGGAAGATTAAGAAAATTACCAACGTCTCCACGTTCTTTCTCAATCTTTTCTTGTTTAGGAAATATCTCACAACCTGCATATCCAAGCTCTCCTGCAATTTGTTCTAATTTTTGACGCATTAATCTTGCAGAAATAAAACTTTTTGTAAAACAAAAAATATGTGCGCCACCACTTTTGGAACGACATACTATTAAAGGAAATTCTTCATTTCTAATTTTATCTATAATTTTTTTATGATCTAATGGGTAATCATCAATATCAATACAACCCCACTGACAAGTGTTGTCATCTGTTATTGGTATAATACCTAAACTTCTTTCACCTGATAAGTGTTGTTTCCACAAATCGTCGGTAGGTGGTTTTCTGACAATAAGAGATCTACCCTCCATCTTGCCTTTATCGTTTATGCCACCTTCTTTTTGATAGCAACCATGTGCTCTCTCTTGACCTTTATATATTTCTTTAAACTTTTCCATCTGATGCTCATATTGTTAAAAAAGGGCGGTCAAGCCGCCCTTTATAAAAAGGTTTAGTACGGCGAATCCGTTTTAGTCTCTTCACTTTCGTGTTTGACTTTGGCTACGCCAGTATTAACGTCTTGTGAGACACCTTTAGCCGTATTGTAAAGGTCCGAGTCTTTTTCAGAAAGAAAATCACCTGCGGTAATATCCCAACCATACCAAAATCCTTGATCGTTTTCTTCTTTAACTGTTTTAAGGTTATAGAATTTTGAAAACATTGGTGGTGTGAATGGACCATTCTTACCAATTATCTTGGAAGTTTTCATCATTGTGTTCCACTTACGACTTTTTTTAAGCTGTGTAGCTTTCATCGTAATTACTGCCGGTTCCCCCACATTATCTTTTACAAGTAAAACAAAATGATTGGCACATGTTTCCACATAGTTTCCATTATCTAAACGATCTTTGTTCATTTGATCTCTGGTTGTTTTTGTAAGTATATCACTGCCTGCATCAAAAATATTTACAGGAGCGCCTGTACTTTCCTTTCCCCGATCTCTCCATTCTACATATTGTCTAGCATATGCACATGGTATGACTAAGATGCCATCTTTACCTTTGTACCATTCATTAGTTGCATTGTTATAAATGTCACCAGGTTTAGCACCATCTAAGTCTTCGAGTTCTTCAGACAAGGGTTGCAACACTTTCAACCGAGGTGTTGCTGTATCTTTGTCATCCATTCCTTCAAATCCCACTTGAGCATCAGTTTCAAACATATCATTGAAAGGAATGACTTCTGCGGTCTTCTTTTTTGTAACGGCTTTATTCATTTTTACCTCTTTATTTTTTCGTTAATTTAGTCTTTGAACCAACAAAGACGCCAAATTTGTCCATGGGCAATTCATCACCATTGGTAATTCGCTCACGAGCAAATGCTTTTAGGGTCATAGGTTCGACCCAAACCTTTTGCTGAACTGGTAATCCCAGTTCTGAAACTTTATTTTTAAAATCTTCTGCTTTATCATCTTCTCCACGACCAAAAGATGCGGACAATTGATTTTTAATTAAATCACCATGTCCGTGGTCCCTGAGCCATTGAAAGGCATCCTCTTTATATTTAGCAGGTATTGATGCATAAATTGCAGGTACCACTTCTAATTTAGAACCATCTTTTAACGAGATACTTGTTAAATTCATTTCGTTCATTCTTTCAGGAATTACTTCCTCACTTATTTTTCTAGCATCTTCTTTTATTTTTTTTAATGCCTTTTCTAACACAGATGCTTCATCTTCTAAATCAACAAGCTTTTGAGATAACTCACTAATATCTTTCAATGCATCATCTTTAATATCTATGTTTACATCTTTTTCAAAATCAATCATCGATTTCTCCTTTCTCAAATAAATTAAACTTAACAGGATAATAACGATTTTCCATTCTATCCCATTTAAGACATTGTATTCTACCACGATTCATTTCTGAAGCAATAGCACAAGCAATGCCCATCGCAACTGGATCACCCATAAGTAATAAGTAATCGTTGTCACTAAAATCTTTCAATTTTCTTTTCAATTTATTTACAGTAGGTTGAGAACTTAAAACTAACTGTGTACCTTTTGGCAACAGTAATTCTAACTTACCATAATTTTCAGCACTAAGAATGTTTCTTCCTGGTACCTCTTGAACTACGAAAACTGTCATCTTTCTAATTCGCTAAATAATACTTGTATTCATATTAATCAAGCATTATATCTTAAATTAGAAATAATAATAGGATAACATATGGATTATAAGTTTAAAACAGAGCCATACGAGCATCAATTACAAGCTTTAGGTGCCTCACATAATAAAGAAAACTTTGCTTTTTTTATGGAAATGGGGACAGGTAAGTCAAAAGTTTTAATAGATAATATAGCTATGTTGCATGACAAAGGTAAAATTAATAGCGCATTAATTGTAGCTCCCAAAGGTGTTTATAGAAATTGGGAAAGACAAGAGATACCCACACATATGCCAGAACATGTGGATTATTGTGTGTTAGTTTGGAATCCAACTTCAACAAGTTTTCCAAAAGAATATGCTAAGTTTTTAAAAAATGAAGACAAATTAAAAATATTTCTTATAAATATTGATGCTTTTAGCACAATAAAAGGAACAGATATTGCCAAACGTTTTTTAATAGCAACACAATGTTTAATGGCAATAGATGAGTCAACAACAGTAAAAACACCGACAGCAAAAAGAACTAAAACTATATGTAAAATGCGTACACTTGCAAAGTATAGACGTATACTCACAGGCTCTCCTGTTACAAAAAGTCCATTAGATTTATATACACAGTGTTATTTTTTAGACCCAGAGCTTTTAGGATTTGCTTCGTATTACACTTTTAAAAATAGATATGCTGTTATGATTAGTCGTAGTGTAGCAACTCATAGCTTTAAACAAATTGTAGATTATCAACGTCTTGATGAATTAGAACATAAACTTAATCAATTTTCTTACAGAGTTTTAAAATCTGATTGTTTAGATTTACCTGAAAAAATTTATACAAAACGTTATATTGAAATGACACCTGAACAAAAAAAAATGTACATTGAAATGAAAAATTTTGCTTTGTCTATTTTAGAAAGAGAAACAATAACTGCAGCGGGAATTTTAACACAAATGATAAAATTACATCAAATAACTTGCGGACATATTAAAACAGACGATGGTAAATTAATTGAATTAAAGAATAATAGATTAAATGAACTTTTAAATGTAATGGAGGAAATAGATGGAAAAGTCATTATATGGGCAGTTTATCGCTATGATATACAGCAAATTGAAAAAGCACTTTCAAAAAAATACGGACCCGACAGTGTTCGGTCTTTTTATGGGGACACTGATGCTAATGATCGTCAAGATATTGTTACTTCCTTTCAAGATTCGAAATCTGATTTACGCTTTTTTGTCGGAAATCCAAGAACAGGCGGCTTCGGGCTCACTCTTACTGCTAGTCACACTGTTGTGTATTATAGCAACTCTTACGATTTAGAAATTCGTATGCAATCAGAAGATAGAGCTCATCGTATTGGACAAAAAGAAAAAGTTACATACATCGATTTTATTGCGGAAAAAACTGTAGATGAAAAAATAATTAAATCACTTCGTAATAAAATTAATATTGCAACAAAAGTATTAGGTGAAGATTTTAAAGAGTGGTTAATTTAAGCGTAAACTATTTTACCTTTATTATCTACATACACTAATTGTACTTTCAATTTTTTTTGAAAGACAGAAAGTGTTCTTCTTATGTAATCGTTTTTTTGTTTACCTGATTGTCTTATTGATTTTGTTTTTACATCAAATAATTTTATCGTACCGTTTTCTGATATGGCTATTAAATCTACAGGACATTGCCTATGATGTGGAGAAAAAACCCAAAACCCTTTCTTGAGTAAATCACAAATTACTAAATGCTCGCTTAATACGCCTTTAATCTGTTTTTTGTTCATTGATTAGAATTTCTATTTTAGTTTCTAACCTAATTAATCTTTCTTTAATTTCTGGTATAGTTTCTAAAATTGCATTTTCCATCATTAATTGTTTTGTTTCGAGGGCCGTGACACGTTGAGTAAGCATACCGTATACTGAACCTGCAGATACAAGTATCATGGCAAACCAAACAACATTACGTAAATTAAAATCTTTTTCCATTATTCGTCATCATCACCGATTGAATCAATTAACTTTGCTAAAGCATCAACTGGTTCAGTTATTTTTTCTAGAGTAGCGCTTGTTAAATCTCCACCCATACTTAAAGCGTCTTTAGCTGGATTTAAAATAAAGTCTAAATATTTTGCTGGAGTAAAAGCTTTTACAAGAGCATTGAGACCACCTCCATAATCTTTAAATCCTTGTTCTTTTGTAAAGTCTAATCCTGCTTGACCAAATTCAGGTAATTCCGCAATACCTCCTCCAACTGTGTCTGTCAGTATATCTATTACTGCAGGGTTGTTACCAGTAAATAATCCTTTTAAATCACCAAAAAAATTTGTTTTATTGGGATCAGTGAAAAGCGTTCTACCAATTCTATTTAACCCTAAAACATCACTAATATTTAATGGTTGAGCCCCACTCATTTGTGGTTGATCTCCTTGAAACATTTTGTTCATTAACAATTGATAAACGTTTCTTTCTTCATTTGGATCAGTTGTAAAAGCACCTAAAGATACTAATGGATCTTTTATATAACCTAGAACATTTGGATTTAAAATACCCATGCCACTTGTGCCACCCGTGTCTAATTGATTTAATGTGTTTAAAAATTCAAATGCTTGGTCTTGATTTTGTAAGTTATCTAGTTGTTGTTGAGCTATAGATTTTTTCCTATCAAGAGTAAGAATACCTTCATCTGTTCCTGCGGCTTCTACAGTATCTTGAAAAATTTGAGGAACATTTTGCTGTGTCGATTGAACTCCTGCAGTGAAAGCTTGAGTTTCAGCTGGAGTTATTGGACCACTTGAAGTGTAGGTTGGTGAACCTGATGAACCTGCAATATAAGCTCCTCTTGCATCATCTTTATCTGTAAACTCAAGTGCCATTATGCTACCCTTTGCCTTCCTACATTTGTTTGCATGATACCACTAAATATTGGATCATCTTGACCAAATACAGATTGACCAGCAGCCATTGTGTTTGGATTAATTACATTTGCTTGTGATAAAGTAGAATTGTTTGCAACTTGATTTAATAATTCTACAGGTATTTGTGAAGCAGCAGCTGTTTCATCAGCTCTAATTGTTTGAGAAGGAGGAAATTGTGGTTTACCACCAATATCACTACTGCCCATTGAAGAAGGTTTTATATTTCTCATTTCGTCTTCTGACAGATTTTCTTCGTATTGATATTCTGTATCAATGTCTATGTTATAACTTTTTGCTAAATTATTTATTGCAACGTTTACTGCGGCAAAACTTGTGCTTGAGCCAAGATCTAATATTTCTTGAAGCTCACTTGCTTTGACTCCTTTTGCTAATAAAGCTGCTAAAACATCATAACGAATACTGGTTACTGCCACATCAACTAATGTTGCAGGATTAAATAAAGATTCTGCAAGTTTACCTCTTTGAGCACCACCTGCCATTGCACCACCAACGTCTTCTCCGCTTGCTAGTCTTGAAACATATCTGACAAAATTATCTAACGTATCAATGTCTTCAGCTTTGTCAAAAAACTTCATTAACTGTTCATTACTTTTTAAATTTTCTAATTCTTTAACAAGTTGCTTTGCATTTAAAACTTGTCCCTCTGCACCTTCACCTGCTGTTTTTGTTGATTTACCTAAAATTTGTTGAATAATACCATTTCTTACAGACTCTTTATAACCATCGCCTCCTTGTGCAATTAAATCATCAATTGCTTTTCCACCTTTTCCTGGTTTTGCTTGTCTTAAAACATCAAAAACCAAATCAGCGTTTGTTAAACCTTTTGAAATTATTTCACTAAATGTTGAATTATCTAAAGCGTTATATGTTCTTTGTATTTGAAATAAATCTAATATTTTTTGTTCAGGGTTAGCACCTAAGTAAGAAGCAAGTGATTCAGGATCTGCTTTTTGCCACTTTGCAATTGTATCTTGAATATTACCAGGGTCTTTTAAAAGTTTATTTACAAACATTTTTTGAACAGCTTCAAACATTTGATTTGATAATGCTGGTGAAATATCTCCAGAACTATTTAACATTGCCTTTATTGTGCTTGCATTTACTCCTCCATCAGGATTAAAAGCAGCAGCCATAAAATCACTAACATCGCCTTTGCCTGCCATGATGTTTCTTATTTTATTATTATTTAAAACTATATCCGTGTTATCTAAATGCTTACCAAGCATCGCTAACAATGATTTAGCTTCTATACTTCCACTAAATAAATCATTATTAGGATTCATTATTTTTTTAACGTTACTTAAAATCGTATCACCAATAAGTTGATCTAATGGATCAGTGCTTTCTTTCAATTTATTAGCTGCTTGTCTCATATTGACTAAAGAATTTATTGTTTTCGTCATACCTGCATCGGTATTGCTTCCTACGGAAGCTTTAATTTTATTAAGTTGATTTATTAAATTCATTGCAGGCTTACTTACCGCTTTATTAAATGGAACATTTTTACCTTTTAATGTTTTAAAACTACCATTTTTTAATTTTACTTTATAATTTTTTCCAGGAACATAAGCATCTTTTATTGATGTAAGTATATCGGTTACATCTCCTTTTAAATTTGTAAAATTAACAAAAGCTGGGTTGTTTTTATTAATTTTATTTTTTGTTTTATTTATTAAACTTGTTGTAACTTTAGCGCTGTTTTTATTATACAAAGATAAAAGTTGTGGAAGATATTCTTCTGCTTGAGCTGCGGCTACACCACTTTTTGGAAATAAGTCAAATGCTTCCTCCATGTTTTGTTTTACGGTGTGATTTAAATGTATTAACTCATCTAATGTTAAAACTCTACCACCAGCAAATTCATTTAATTTCTTAATGATGGCATCCATTTGTTTACGTTGAACTTGTTCAGGTCTTTTTGAAAATTCTTTTGCTTGAAAAAAAGTTTTTCTTAAAGTTGGATTTAAAGCCAGTTGTGCAATTGTCAGTGGCTCGACACCTAATTTTTCTGCAGCAAGAGCTAAGGCATTAGCATCTTTTATTAAACCAGGTTTAAACTGCCCTGTTATTAGTTTACCACCTGCTTCAAATAAACCAAACATTCCACCAGCAAATGCTGCTTCAAAAAATTGTGATCCATCAAAAACTACATCATTAAAAAAATCAAATTTTATATCCTCTTTTTCAGCGTATTCTCTTTCACCATAACCTTTTATGAATTCTGTTAAATCTCTTAACTCAAGGCCTGTTCTTGAAGCAAGTGTGACAGCCCCTGTTCGTGTAAGTAAACTTTTTCCTCTCGTTAAATAAGCTGCTAATATTTCTGGACCAATTACCATTGGATCCATATATCCTGCTACTAATCCAAACTCTCCTACATCTCTTCCTCTTGGATTACTTAATCTGTAATTTTCTTCTCCAGGGTATCTAAATACTTCTACATATTCCGTTTTGTTCTTATTAATTGGTACCTGAATCATTTTATAGTCACCGTCAGGATATGCTTCCATGAATTTAGTACGTCTGTTATTAAAGCTTCTACTCATGGTAATATCTCTTTTTAAAAGAAAATCACTGCCCTTAAATCCCTCGTTTACAATGGTTTCATCAATAAGACTTCCCATGTAGGCAAGTTTATTATTAAATTTTTCATCGGCTAGTTCTTTTCTTTGTTTAAAATACTCATATTCTTTTGTGCCGGGAATAAACCGTGAGCCTGGAACAAATTCAAAAAGACTTGGTTCCATGTCTTGTGATTTAATATTTTCTATAATGTTTTGTGAATCTTGATCTGTTAATGCAATCTGTTCATCAAAGTTTGGAAGTTTATAAAGTTCATTTTGATCTAATTGTTCTTCAATTACGTTTGTCATTAGTTACCTGCCGATAATTGTTTTCCTGTAAAGTATCTAATTCTACCATTTCCTAAATTTATACCGTAGATAGGTTGATTTGGTTCAACTCCCTCTTGGTCATTTCCTTTTAAACTTTTAAACATACCGTCTTTATCTGAATATGTTACAAAAAATAAATCGCCTTTTTCATAAAGGTCAGCCACTTGATATGTGTCATTGTTAATTGTAACACTATCAA
>VTLG01009110.1_pt1 | contig 11851 bp, 8 predicted proteins | sample 4694571 | NCBI WGS metagenome assembly VTLG01 (sample SAMN12604809, study PRJNA352737) | marine metagenome | biome: ENVO:00000447; feature: ENVO:00000209|ENVO:00000569|ENVO:01000036; material: ENVO:00002151; isolation source: viral sequences binned using virsorter ... | reverse complement strand
GCTGCTTCTACAGCTTCATCTAATATATTACCGTCTGCGTCTATTATTTGATTAAGGAATCTATTCTCTGCATCTCTTAGTACAGTTGGATCTATAGTAGTAGTTTTACCAGGGTTAGCGTTCTCTAATGCTTCTCTTACTGCTTTCTCTTTAGCTCTTGATCTAGCTAAAATATACCCAAAGGTATCATCAGTAGCTGCCATGATCTTAGTTGAGTAAGTAAGGAATTTATTATCGTTCAAACCTCTAGCCATGTTAGCCATGTAATAAGCAGCTCTATCACCTAAAGTTGCTTTACCACTATTCTCTACCCAGTCACCAAATACTGCCCACTGCTCATCTCCTCTAGTATATTCAGAGAATCTTGATTTAACAGTAGCTACATCTCCAGCCCAATATGAGTTAAGTCTGGATTTGAATAGTTCAAATGCTTCAGGAATTGATTCCCTCATAGCATTAACAGAAGCCATCGAAGATCGTAGTGTAGCAGCGTCTCCAGTAAATGGGAAACGTATGGCTGCTCCAACGGTCTGTGAGATGGGTCTAAGGAACGTTGCGGTAGATGTACCCATAATAGCCCTCATAGAGGTCTTAGGGCCGCTCAGGATGCTATTAACCATAACACCTTGAAGCTCTTTAATTAAGACACCAGTCTTAGGTGTACCATTAAAATCACCACCATATAACTTCCTACGTACCCAAGCATCGAAGTCTTTGATGTTATGGATCTCTTTAGATTGAGATACTACCTCGAAAATAGCCTTAAATAGGTCATCATCATCTGATTCTCCTGCAATTTTAAATGCAAGACGGAACCCATCTATCGATTCCTGCACCTGAGATTCAAGATTATTTCTAATAAATCCAGTTTGTTGTGCTCTGAGTGTCCTAGGATCACTATATCTAGCGCCTAATCTCCTGAACTCATCGGATTGTATAAGTCTTGACCTCTTGGTTTCTGTAACAACAGCGATTAATTTATCAAATAACGCTTGACCTGGACCACCTGCACTAGCTAAATCACCAATATCAGCGATTTCTCTACCAACAATACCTAAATCACGTATCTCACGTAACAAAGATCCTGCTAATAAGTCACCAGCTACGACATTTTTAGATGCCCAAGCTACCATTTCATCAGGTGTTCCTTCAAAATACCTATGAGCACCTTCAAAATACTCTGCTAAATACTCTTCTGGACTTAAATCAGCAGCTTCTCTACCTAATCCAGTCCGTTGGAAAGTCTCAATTGCATCACCAGCCGCTTCTTTTAAAGTAGTTCTAGCAGCATTTAACTCTTTCATGGTGACTTGCCATTGAGCGCTACTGACTAAACTCTTATATACTTCACCTACAAGCTCACCACTCATACCACTTGTTTTAACAACACGGTCTAATTGAGCAGGTGTAGTAACAGAACCAGGTGAACCATCTTGAGATCCCCAGTCATTCTTTATTTTACTATTCGCTACCTTAACCTCCATTATATCATCTTTAGAGGTTGGGGCACCTTGCCATGAATCAGCAGCTGGCTTATTCTTGTGAGCTCCAAACTTAGTACCTAATTCTTCTACTTCTATTTTACCTTTATCTATAATTTGATCTGTTACACTTTTAGCTCTCGCTGCGCCTTTGGCTATCATTCCTTCTGGTAATGCATTCTTTGCTTTACCCATAACACGGAATAAACCATCAGCTAGTGTACCGATACCAGCACCTTCTACTACATTCTTGAAGGTTTTTATTACTGGGTGATCTTCATCATTAGTAGTGAGAGGTGTATCTATGAATCCATACCTATCTCGTAATATCTGTAAGCCATTTGCATCTTGTGAATACTTAGACACTAAGTCTGTAGCAACACCGACTGCAGCTGCTCTAGCCCATTGATTGGCTACTAAGCCACCAACAGCTGTAACGGCTCTACCAGCTCCAATAGCTGTAGCTGCAACTCCTAGTTTAGGAGCAGCTAAAACGATAGCCCCACCCATTGAACCGAAGTGTGTAGCACTACGTATGAGTCCTCCCCACCAGGTTTTAGTTTCTATAGGGTTAGCGTCGTCTACAAAGAAGTCATCCCATTCAGCAGTATATTTACCACCATCTTTAGTCTCTTCTTGCATCTCTCCGGTGGCAGTGTCTATAACACGTTCACCTAAGGTTGCAATAGAAGATGCTGTATCTTGTAAACCACCACCAAATGCAGACTGAAGTTCTTTAACAACTCCTCCAGCACCCCAATTTTCTCTGTTTCTAGGGTCTTCTTGTTCAGCTCTGTACTGTGCATCTTTAGCTTCAGCAGCTTCAGTTGCAGCAGTTCTTTGTTCTATGTTTTGTGTTTCTTGTTCGAGGTACGTTTTATCAGCCGTAGCTGCTTCTTGTAACTCTACCGCATCAGCATCCGCTTGATTAATTTCTTCTTCGGAGTAGTTGCGTGCATAACTATCTGTCATTGGACACCCTCGGTGACATGTTCTTTACTAAAATCTGTTTCCGTATTTGATCTTATTAGGACACCCTTAGGTGTAGGATTCTTAGTAAAGAGTCTTCTAACGGTTGGATGGTATTGTTCTACTCTTTGTATTTGATATGGTTTCGGTAGTTCTTTACCTGTCTGGGATTTATACTGTAAATTAGCAACATCCCACCCAGTTAAATAATTATAATTTTTTGCTATTTTACGATAGTAAGAAGGTATTTGACCTTGACTTGGGTTAGCTGCATAAGCTTCTAACTCTTTATAGTATGGTTCACTATCTTTAAGTAAAACAGTTGCTAGTGTATCTCTAGGAGATGTTTTTGTATCTGCAGTCCAACCTGCTTTGAGTTGGTTTCTTGCAGTTTCAAGATCTCTTCTGAATTTACGTGTATCTCTGTCCTCAGAATATAGAGGTATATTCGCCATAGTAGGTAAATCCTCTTTAAGTAAGGACATAATTTTTCTATGAAGTTCACCTTCTGATCCTGTCCAACCTTCTTTATAGAAACTATAATAACTATTATATTTTACTTTGGCTCTATCTTTTAAGGTATTGAAATCTAAACTCTTTTCATCAGGCCTACCTTTTAAATTATTTAACTGTTCACCAACAGCAGCATGTACATCACGATCTCTTTGTGTTGATATACTTTTAGGAATACCTGTACCTGCGGCACTATCAGCATATTCTTGCCATTTCTTACGGTCGTCAGCATTATTGATGTGCACCCAATCCTTTCGCTCAATAGGTTGAGAAGTAGCTTTTTTATACTCTAGTGTATCAATATAATCTTGATCTTCTTTAGCTTCAACTGTCATTAAATTCTTGATGTAATCAGGCATTTCTTCCTCAGTGATACCTGGTATATTCTTACGTACTTTGGCTAATATATCACGTTTATCAGCTTCTGTGTAAGGACGTTCCTTTTCACCTTCCTTCAGTTCCTGAACAATTCCATAAGCTCGCGCCTTTCTTTGAGCAGATTCTTGTTGGTGTATCTGCTCAGCTAATGCGGCTAATTCTCCACCTAAGTTTTGAAATTCCTTGAAAACAGTTAAATCTACAGGTTCCTTAAAACCTTTATGATCAAATTTAAATTTAGATATTTGTATTATTTCGCCTGGCTTTAATTTACCTTGCCTTACTAAAGCAAATAACCTTCCTTTTAATGCAGTTCTAGCAACTCCATAATCTCCTTTGAAATTACCGACTTCTATCTGCATCAATTCATGAAGCTTTTCACCTAATGAACCGTGCTTTGCTGAGACTATTAATTGATCATCATAACTTTGTAAACGAGCATTAGTGTATTCAGCTTCTTCCTTAACACGTTCATTTTGTAAAATTGTGTTAATTTTAGTCTGTCTTTGCTGAGTTACATGCTTATTTAAAAACTCAGCATTGAACCCACTAATATCATTCAGACCTTCTTGTTCTTCCCACCTGGCAATTAACTCTGTTTTCTCACTTCCTGTAGCTTGGCCCCAATGAACTGTTGAACCGTCATCACGTTCAATTACATATGCAAATGAACCGTCAGGGTTTTGACGAGTCATTGCATCGTATAAATTACCTTCGTAATTGACTACATGTTGTTTAGCTAAACCTTCTTTCCAAACTCTCTCTTTCCATCCAGTAAGGTTTCTAAGTTCATCAGCTAATTCAGGATCAGTTTTATCAAATTGACTAGCTAAATGTTGATGGTAAGTATAATCACCTTTTATTTTAGCGTCTTGATTATTCCAGTTACGCATACCTTGCCAGGTAGCGCCTGACAACATCCTTAAATTAGCTGCTCTATTTCTATATATAGACTCTCTTTTATCCTGCTCCTGCTCCATGTATTGACCCATGGTTTTGGAGAATTTAAAAGCAGAGTTAATAGCTTTACCCATATTCTGGGCATTAGCTAGGCGTTGCTGGTCATTGATCCTAGCCATCTGCTCTGCTCTTGCAAAGCCTTCGTTAATCTCACCATACGTCTCTTTTAATCGAGGTATATAGTCAGCAGGCTTTTCGTAACTAAAGGTATCGTATTCATTCACTGCTGGCATTATGCTACCTCCCTAAATTCAATGTCAATCTTATCGTAATTAACGCCAAGATAATTGTCGGGTGATTCTCCTACAGCGTCTGGGAATATCTTCTCAACTTCATCAACCATAGCACCTATATATTGCTTATCGGGATAACCGATATAATTAAATTTATAGATACCAAGACCTGACTTAGCTGTTCCTATCTGTTTAATATTTTCTTTGAGGACTCTTTCAGAACTTGGATTTAGAGTAGCATACATACCAACTGCTTGGCTTGCAAATCCAAAGATATCGCTAAACATAGCCATACCTACATTTTGATAAACAGGTCTAGGCGGTGCAACATCTGTAACAGGTTGGAATACAACTTTAGCAAACTCTTTTTGTCTTGCAAGCTTAGCTCTTTGTCTAGAAGATTTAACTCCTACCATGAAGTCATCAATTTGATCGGTTAAAGCACGTTGATTCTTTTGATAGTATCTACCTAAAGCTGCTTTCTCCATAGTCCCGATTCTACGAATACTTCGACCTTGCTGACCTTCAGCCATAAGGTTTCCGAATTCACTGTTTTGAGCTAGTTCAATAAACTTATCTTCATTCCTCCTCATTACTTCTTCTTTAACACGTCTCAGTCTAACCTGGCCTCTATCCCAGGCTTCGGTCATACCTCGATGTATATTTTGAGATGCCTCTTTATACTGCACCCCAGCCAATTTATAGATACTAAGCTTCTGCATATGCTTCCGCTTACGTACCTCTAATTGATATTCATACTGCCTTTTGGCATTTTTATTAGCTGCTCTGGCAGCTGCTGCTCCTGCGCACACGGCAAAACTCGATAAAGGGTAATTGGTTGGGTCCGAATCGTAGTTCCCTTAAGAACTTGAACCCTAAAAATTTAAGTAACCTCATGTGAACTTTGTTACGTTTGTCAACCACATTCCATAGAAGCGGTTCTTCACGACCATCAATGTAACGTTTGCATTCTCTAGAGAACTTAATTGGACCTTCGTAGATAGCATCTGTACAGAGCATCCATATAAGACCTCCTTCCTCAACACCGGCCATTCCGGCAGTCCTGCCGCTAGGCGCTTTAAAGCAGATACAGTCTCCTTTAGCTGCTTCAAATACTAAATAAGGTAGGGGGTCTAGTCCATGGCCTTCCATGATTTCTCGTTTATCAGCTGGAAGTAAATTAGAGGCAACTTCAACAGCTGCCTCAATGTCAATTGGGTGAATGTATTTAGACACGTTGGTAAAATTTTGGATTATAATCGCCTTCCCAAGTCATTGAATGTAATGTAGCAGGGGAAGCGTGTGTGGATTTAAGTGTTAAAGTGGTGTTAGTGTTTCGATCATATACAGGTATAGTTTTTAGGGATTCTGCAGTAAACTGTACTTGGTTAGCACTATAAGCGTCTGCCATTACAGGCTCGTATGTCTCTATATAATCAGGTTTACCAGTACGTTTTAAAACAGTTTGATATAAACCAGATGCTCCTAAACTTAATTTAACTCTATGTAAAACTAATGATCCTCTTATATCTGACCTCCATGACTCTCCTTCTCTTCTTGTAATATGGATAGTAGGGAACTCTACTTCATAATCAAATAAATATCCAAGGTATAAATTATTCGCAGGAGTTATGGTAGTATCATCTGTTGGATCATGTGGAGTTTTAGGGTTATTTTGATCTTCTAAATATGTTTTCCAATTACCATTTAAAGTAACAGTAGTTCCAGCAAGACTGGCAGTATCTGTCATACCCTGGAATGTATCATCACTAGCTGATGGTACTACATATGCAGCGAGCTGACCAGATCCATGGAACCCATTAGGAATAGTAAAAGTAGTTTTATCTGTTGTAGCATTATATGTTAAAGCACTAGAAGCTACTACAGCACTATTATCTAAATGTACCCTAAAGAGTTTATCATCATCTGTACTAGCTGTTTGTTTATCATCAGTGACAGTACGAGAATCATCTTGTAATTTTAGGTCAAATTTTTGTATTGCAAATTTAATACCATTTTTAACTACAACAAATAATGTATCATCTAATATAGCATGATACTGTATATCTCCACTTAATTCCCATGTAAACCATGATTGCTGAATTCTTTTCTCAGGTGCATTAAAATATTTAAAAGCATATATTGTGGGCGTATTTTTTTCGCTGAAAAATATTAACCCATTCTCTCTTGATATAGAAATATGATCTAAATTATTATTAAATAAATCACCTACAATTTTACTTTGCTCAATTACATCAGGTTCACCTTCACGTTGTACTTTAGCAATTTCAAAGAATCGAGAATACTTACCGGCATTATCCAACCATCCTACTGTAGTACCTAATGAAACTGGACTAACTTTATGGTTATAATTATAAGTAGATATACCATTAATCTTAACAGTTTGAGGGTTTAAAATATCACTATCTGTTGTAACTAAGAATTGTTGATTCTTCGTGAATAATAATAAACCTGAGTTCACTTGCACTGCATCAAAAAGATCTGCAGGATATACTGAACCAACTGAAATATCTATAGGGTCAGTTACTGCATATGTTACAGCAGTTTTTGGCCAAAAATCAAAGAAGGCACCAGGTCTAGACATTATGATACTTTCTCCAGATAACATGCATAAGCGGTTTCTGAAGAGAACCATGTTCATAATTTTTTTGCCAATAAAACTTGGCTCAGGAACAGTACCTGTTTCAGTTCCAGCATCCCATGATCCAACATTACAATTCTCCCACGCTGGATTTTCTACAGAGAAATAAATTGCACCAGCTGTACCTGTCTTTGTACCAGACCCATCGTCTTGTCTACGTACAAGGTCAATAGGCATAGTATCCTTATCGAATTCTATTTTCCTACCAGGTTCAGCACATTCATCCCAGGTACCTGCTCCATCTTTACCGTTCTCACCATTGAATTTTACATACCAATCATCTTCATCTGTTTCAGTATTTTTAACTTTAACTACATAACCATGTCTACATTGCTGTGGTAAATCTTCAACATCATCCACTGTTTTTTGAATGATCCTCATTAACTGACCATTAGGAGTTGATCCATTAATCTCAGCAGTATCTACAATATATAATCCTGTACCTATAATTTTAACATTATTAGTACCTGCAGGACTATCATTAATTAAATTGGTATCATTAGCATTCAGCCCGTTACTGTACTGACCAATGATACTACGTATATCACCTAAAATACTTTCAGCTGTAATAGTTTGAGAATTATCAAATGGTGTTGGATCAGGTCGTATTAAACCAGTAGCTCCAGTACCATCCATTGTTGCTTGGACTCTAATTTCACTACTTGCTTTAATGGTAACAGCGTATTGAGCACCTTGCATCCAGACATAAAATCTTTCACCTTCTTCCCAACCTTCACCACCATATAATAAGTCATGTTCAGTTGTATAACGACAGTGGTAGTTAGGGTTCTGACTATTATCTCCTTCAGCTACAGACTGTCCAGTTGTTTTAATACGGAAGTAAAGGTTCTTACCACCATGTCCAGATACTACCTGATTGTTATTGTTTGTATCATAAACTGTAGTGGACCACTGTGTATTATTGGCTTCAGCACCTTCTTCACTATTACCTGCATAAGTTACTCCAGCATCTATTGAGAAAATTTTTGTCTCAACAGCTGGGCAGTAACTATCTTGTTTATCTCCAGCTATTTTTTTACAATGATTAGTCCAATCAATCTCACCGTCACCGGTAGTACCAGGTTGAACACCACTAGGTGGCCAGTCTCCTACAGTTCTACTTACATCACCATTATCAAGATCAGTTTTATTAGCACAAGAATTCTTACTATCTCTTACTCTATCTACTTCAATTCTAGTAGCAGTATGGTATGAGACTAGATCAGCATCATCAAATAAATTAACTGCGTACTGACTTGAATAAGAAATCTTTTTTAAATCTATGAATAACTGCTTACCAAATTTACCTACAGGCTCTACAGTAGCAGACATCGCGCATGTAGTTTTTGGATGAGTTGATCCATCATTTTTTTTGCTAGCTCTATTTGTGATATATGTATGATCATTAAGAGTTAATGTTTGTATATCATTATCTTCAAAATGATTTAAATACAATAATTGTGCTGCTTCTCTTCCAGAACCTTGGTCATAAATAACTGGTACTGGTGAACCATCAGAACATTTCCACATCCTAAGCCTACCAGCTCTCTCTATTTGACCTATGTATTGCTCATCTTCATCTCTATAATAACTAAACCATTTACCTAGAGTAGTAGCATCTGGATCATAGTCAGTACCACCAGGTATAGTTAATGGAGCTGAATCCGATAGACTTGCAAGTAATCTTCCACCTGGTCTTTTCTGTAAACCATAAGTTACATCAGGGTAAACATTTTTTGCAACATTTACTTGTCCAGGTATTTTCATTTCATCAGGCTGTTGGGATATTCCACCAACATAAGACCCTACTGTTTGTGTAACTGTTGCCATTTAACGCCTCATTGTTATATATGGTTTGTATGTTCTATAACTGGTATCGTGTCCTACACCAAAGTACGATGGATTACCCATATCGCATTCATATTCCATACAAGCTGCTCTTGATTTAGCTTCATCTTGTTGTAATAATTGGGTTAGTTGTGGATTTGAAACTAATTGAGTAGCAGCTCTAACTGCAGCTCTATAAGTTATATACCTTTGAAATACGTTAGGTAAATCTTCAAATTTATATAGTGTTGTAACATCTAAGTAAACCTCTCCATCAAATTCATTAGTATGATCAACCAAATCATATAGTTTTCCATCTCGGATAACAAGATCTTGAGACTTATTCGCAAGTCCATCATTTAATGTATATCTTAATGTATTGGTAGGTAATGTTATATTTTTATTTGCATCTGGTTCTACTTTTACATGTGCTTCAGTATTGAAATGCCAGCCTTCATTTTGCACATCTTTATTAACTTCGGTCAATAAATTATATACATATGAAACTTCTGGATTTGCAAAATTTAATGTTGTAATTGGAGACTGACCGATAGCTCCCAAGATTGAGTTTACTGCGGACAGTTCTGTGTCGTTATCAATTGTCGAGGTAGCCATAAAGATTTGTGAATAAAAAAAAGGAGGGCGTGAGAACCCTCCCTTATGTAAATAGTTAGTTAAGTACCAACAAACTTAGCTGGTTTCGTTGCTGTTCCAGCGAACAGTTCCACAGCAGCAGCTGGGTTAAGGGGCTTGGCGCCCATTGCCAACCTACCTAGAATGACATCTCCCTGGTAAACCACGGATACATCACCTGAAGTAACTTGAACTTGAGGTCCGATTGCTTCAACGCAACCAACAGCTTCTTTCTGGAATATAAGTCCGCAAGAATTTTGGAACTCAGAAGCGAGACCATATTCGTTAACGGTCTTCTGTCCAGAAGGAGTTGTAGCGCCGTCTTCGTCAAGCATGTTGTCGCCAATGAATGAACCTGTGTTACCAGGATCAGGTGTAGCAGGTACAGTAGGACCAGCGGTTCCACCATACTTAACACCGTTAGCTCCAAACCATGGAATGTTCATGGATTTGTAGATCTTGATTCCGGCAATCGAGATGATTCCGTTACCAGACTGTAAGCCATCACCTTGCTCATCACGATTGATCAAACCATTAGAACTAACAGCTTGTATCAATTCGTAATATTGCCTTGGAGATAGTACAGCCACACGGCCATCACCTGCAACTCCCTTCTCATCTAGTGCTGCAGCAGCATCATAGAATGCATTAACAATGAATCCTGAGTTATATGCATCAGATGCTTGAGCATTAGTACCAACACGGATCTGTGTTCCGCCTGGTTCTTCAAATCCACTAGCTGTTACTGGGCTTTGTAGTCTTGCGGCGTTAGATACAGCACGGAAGATTCTACGGTCATAGTTTTCAGCTAGAGCATAGCCGATCTTACGGGAGATTTCTCCACGTAAATCGTAGTGTGCGAGAGTCTCATCTAATTCATACACGAATGCAGAACTGATTAAGAGGTCATCACACTCGATTGTAACTTCCGATACTGGAGGTGCCTTATCATCGTTACCTAATATAGACTGACCAGGAACATGGAATTCCGCTTTAGTACGACCAGTGAAGATGAACTGCAAAGAGCGTCCGTTCTTCAAGGTACGCTTTGTGATTAGATCACGAGCGATTGTATTTCTTTGAAATCCCTTAAACATCTCACCTGAAAATAACTTCAGGTATAGATTTCTCCTGGCGTCAGTTGTGGTATCAGCGGCATTCTTGGCGCCACCCCATACCACATTGGCATTATTGCCAGAGCCTTGTTGAGCCATTTATCTGTTTAAGATTGTATTGTTTACTTTCTTACGCGCAAAATTTTTCGATCGTTTTTTGTGGTCTCTCCCACCGTCTAGACGGCAAAGGGTATCCCCGTAGGGGCCAGTGCCAATGAAAGAGAGGTCCGACTTTGAGGTGCCTCTCTCCCTACTCAACCTAGTAGAGCTTCCTCTAATGATTGAGGTTCATCATCTACACCAGGTGGTTGAGAATCACTGGGTGTTTGATCCTCTGGTTCTTTGATATCACCATAACCTGGTAAGTTATGTATTCTTGATTCAGGAGATAACGGTGTAACATTCGCTACTCCGAAACCGCCTGTCGATTGTTGTGCCATTAATATTCCTCCGATTGACATGGTGGGCAGGATCTACAGTGCTCATGTTCATACATGTGTAGACCCTCTATCATGATAAAGAACCCCACGAGCATAAAAAATATAGCCCATGGGGATTCAAGATACTTCATACTTCTTTTAAATGTTTAATTGGAATAGTTATTAGCTTTTCCCAAGGGTGACTATCGATTAATAGAGCAGCTTTATCACTCTCCATTCTTTGTATGAAACCCTCATAACCATTATAAATAGATGTACTATCATTTACAACAACAGTTGTACCTGGAAGTATCATTAGAAGCTATACTTAGCGCCTACTTTAGTACCCCAGGTGTTGTCATCATCTGTGTCAGAATCAGCAGTTAATACTGAGACTTCACCATAAAATCCAAGCTTCTCTGTAGCTGCGATGTTGGCTCCTACTTTACCAGAAACTCTGGTGTCTGAGTCAGCACCGTCTGTTGCTACAACAGCTGGGCCACCTTGTACGTACCAATCGAAGGTTTCATTTCCACTCTCATATCCTACGTGGAAGTCGGTTACTGCGCCTGTATAATCAGACCCGGTATAACCGGCATTGTTCTCCACGTTGACGTAGACTCCGGCGAAAGCCGGACCTGCAGCGAGTGTGGAAGCGAGT
>VTLG01003176.1_pt1 | contig 11852 bp, 17 predicted proteins | sample 4694571 | NCBI WGS metagenome assembly VTLG01 (sample SAMN12604809, study PRJNA352737) | marine metagenome | biome: ENVO:00000447; feature: ENVO:00000209|ENVO:00000569|ENVO:01000036; material: ENVO:00002151; isolation source: viral sequences binned using virsorter ... | reverse complement strand
GGTTTCGCTCGACGTGAATTTGTCAGTAGCTAGAGCATTTGAATTTGCATTTCGTTTCGTTTTAATGTAGCAACATAATTAATGGATATAGATGAAAAAAACAAAGTAACACTAGATATAGTAAGACCTTTTGGCCCTAGTATTTTAAAAACTAAATTAACTGAAGAACTTATTAAAGACTTAAATCAAGATTGTTTAGATATAACCGAGAAGAAAAAAGAAAAGCGAGATTGGTCAGACCAGTTAGCTGGTAGAGTTCAAGAAGAATTTCATATTAGTCAAGATACATTACTTAAACACGCTAGTTGGTTTAATGCTGTTACTGGAAGATATTTATTTCCAAACGATAAAGATTATGAAAATCAAAAAGATAATTTTAAAGTCGGTATAGCTAGTGGTTGGTATGTTCGCTCTTTTGGTGGAGACTTTAATCCTTATCACTATCATACAGGTTGTAATATTTCTTGCATTGGTTATCTTAAAATGCCTGAAGATATAAACGAGTATTGGGAAACAGAAGATAAAGACCATAACCCATTTGGTGGATACCTAGATTTTAGATATGGAACTATTGGATTGAATTGCCCAAATAATTTAAAACTAAAACCACAAGTTGGAGATTTTTATATGTTTCCAAATTGGTTAGACCATCAAGTGTACCCATTTAGAAGTAAATATAATTATCCTAATGAAAAGGGAGAAAGGCGTTCATTTAGTTTGAACATAGTATTTAGCAATGTCCAAAAAGATAGAAATAAAAGTTAATCCTAATTTAAAAACAATTAAATTAGATAGTTTAGTTCCTTATTCTAAAAATCCTAGAAAGATTCAAAAGGGAGTTCCTTTAGTTAAAGAATCAATTAAAACTTTTGGATTTAATGTTCCTATTACAATTAATAATATGAGAGATAGAGTTATTGTAAGTGGACATACAAGATACTCTGCAGCCAAAGAACTTGGAATGGAAATGGTACCTTATATTGAATTAGAACATTTATCTGATTTAGATATTAGAAAATTTAGATTAGCCGATAATAGAGTTAGTCAGGACACAGAGTGGGATAAGAATTTATTGCGTAATGAATTAGCAGAATTAGAATTGAATAGTAAATTAGATGCAGAGTGGTGGAAAGCAACAGGATTTGATACACAAGAAATAGCAAAAATACTTGCTGGAACTTTAACAGAACCACAAGAAGATTTTAAAGAAGTAGGAGAAAATTTAGAAACAAAAAATAAATGTCCTAAATGTTCGTATGAATGGTAGCACAAAAAAACCTAAATATGAAATACCTACAATGGAAGAAATTGAAAAATTAGATAAGAATGGTTATAAAGTTATTTCGACTTTTTCTGGTTGTGGTGGGTCCAGTCTTGGTTATAAGTTAGCTGGATATAAAGTTTTATGGGCAAATGAATTTGTTAAAGCTGCAGCAGAAACATACTCGGCAAATCATAAAGATACTATTTTAAATCAAAAAGATATTAGAAACTTAACAGCAGAAGAAATCTTAAAAGAAACTGGATTAAAAAAAGGAGAATTAGATATATTTGATGGTAGTCCTCCTTGCGCAAACTTTTCTATATCTGGTAAAAGAGAAAAACATTGGGGTAAGGTAAAAGAATATTCAGACACTAAACAAAGGTCAGACGATTTATTTTTAGAATATATAAGAATATTAAGAGGTATTAAACCAAAGGTATTTGTTGCAGAAAATGTATCTGGTTTAATTAAAGGAACAGCAAAAGGACACTTTAAAAATTTTTTAAGAGAATTTAAAAAGTCTGGTTATAGAGTTAAATGTTTTGTAGTTAATGCAAAGTATCTTGGAGTACCACAGAACCGAGAAAGAGTTTTTTTCATTGGGGTCAGAGATGATTTAAAAGGCGACCCAGTTATTCCTAAACCATTAAAATATGTTTATACCTTAAGAGATGCAATTTGGAATTTAAGAAAAAAAAAACCAGAGATGGATACTTGGTTAGATAAGAAACCTGATGGAACTCCTTTTTATTACGCTACAGCGTATCAATGGGATAAGTTAAGCGAGGGACAACAAAGTGATAAATTTTTTAATTTAGTTAAGTGTCATTGGGATAAACCTTGTAATGCTATTACAGCAGTATCAGGTAAAAAAGCTGCAAGCGTTACTCACCCAACTGAAAGAAGAAAATTTTCAATTCCTGAATTAAGGCGTATTTGTGGTTTTCCAGATGATTTTATTTTAACAGGAAAATTTGAACAGCAGTGGGAAAGATTAGGACGAGCAGTTCCTCCACCAGTATTATATTTTATTTCTAAAACTATTCAACAGGATATACTTGATGCACATACCTAAAAATTGGACTTTTGAAAATACAAGCGTTGCTGAAAATTTTGATAAGCATGTAAGAGAACAATTACCTTTTTATGATTTAGCTACAAATGCAATATCTCATATAGCTAGACATTACATACAAGAAAATAAGCTCGTATATGATATTGGAGCTTCAACTGGCAATATAGGTAATAGTTTAAAATCAATTATTGAAACAAGAAAAGCAAAATTAATAGCTTTAGAAAAAAGTAAAGAAATGTGTAACGAATATAAAGGATATGGAACAATAGTTAATGCAGATGCAACTAATTATCCATTTAAAGAACATTGTTTATCAATTTTATATTTAGTTCTAATGTTTATTCCATTAGATAAAAGAGATTCATTAATAAATAACCTCTTTCAAAATCTAAACAAAGGAGGAGCAATAATAATTTTTGATAAAGAGATTAGTTATGGTGGATACTTTGGTACGGTACTCTATCGCTTAATATTAGCAAATAAAATAGCGAGTGGAGTACCTGCCGAAGATGTAATTGCAAAAGAACTATCTTTAGCTGGTGTTCAAATACCTTTTGACCCAAGTAATTATAAAGATTTAGAAATTAAAAGATGGTTTAAATATGGAGACTTTGGCTCATGGATTATAGAAAAAAAATAAACGAACAAAACAATATTGTATTAGCTTTAAAAAAAGATAATGCAGAACTAACTCAACAAAACTATGACTTAATGAGAAAGTATCAAGTTAAAACTTCTGACCCAGTAGTAAATGATGTTATTGATAGAATATTTTTAAGACATAGACAAGGAATGGAAAAGTTTAAAAGAACTATGGCTCAAAACTCAAAAACTATTCCTGAATGGATTGAAGAAACAATAGAAGAAAATATTGATGCTATTTCTTATATGTCAACTTTAAAAGATAGAATAGTCGAAAGAGAAGAAAGACTATTAAAAGAAATTGATATGCTTAAAGATGAATTAACTATTTTAAATTTACAAAATGATAAAAAAAACGAAGAAATAGGAAAATTGAAATTAGAAAAAGTAAAAGAAGTAGAAAAAGCTAAAAAAGAAGCTGATAAATTAATGATTAATAAATGTATTAAATATGAAAATGAAATTAAAGAAGTAAAATATGATAATAAAAAATTAGCAAAACAAATTGATGATATAAATGGCAAAAAAGAAAAAAAGTAATTTATATGCAAAGATAGAACATATTAGTAATGCAAAATTTAAAAAAACAACAATTGGTGGCAATCCTAAAAGATATAAAAAATCATCACTTAATAAACATAAACGCAGACAATTAGGTGTATAGTGAAAGTCTTTTTTTTATATCTACTTATAGTAGTTAATGATGGAAATTATTATTTTGAAAAAATACCATTTGGTTTTACTTTAAGACCGATAACTTGTGAAGATGCTTGGAATGAAACTGTTAAAATTTTACCTAATTCTAATTATAAAGATGGTAATGGAGAAAATTGGGTAGTAATTATGTACAAAGATAAATATGTTATGGGACATTATTGTAAAGATGAATTTGGTAACTATTGGAATGGTTATGAAGAACAATTAAATTATGATTTAGGACATTAATGGCTACTTCATTTAATATAGTTGCAATTTCAAAACTTTTAAAGCTAACTGAACGTAGAGTACAACAATTAGCTAAAGATGGTATTATACCTAAAGCTGAAAGAGGTAAATATGATTTAGTTAGTAGTGTTCATGGATATGTAGATTTTTTAAAAGCTAAAGCTGGTGGAGAATTTACTGCTGAAGAAGTAATTAAAAATAAAAATAAACTTCTTAAAGCAAAAGCAGAATTAGCAGAGATAGAAAAACAAAAGGCAACAGGAGAATTAATACCCAAAGAAGAAGTAAAAAAAACTTGGTTAGAAATAATAAACAAAGTAAAACAAAAGTTATTATCAATACCCAATAAAGTGGCTCCAGTAGTGGTAACATATAAAAATACTAACGAAATTAAATTAATATTAAAGGATAAAATATACGAGGCATTATATGAAATCTCAAGCGATGAAAGAGGTGTTTCAGACAACAATGAATCTGATAAAGCCACCTCCACATCTAAAAATAAGTCAGTGGGCAGATAAATTTAGAATTTTATCTTCCGAAAGTAGTAGTGAAGCTGGAAAATTTGAAACCAGTAGAGCATTATTTCAAAAAGAAATAATGGATAGTATTAATGACCCAGCTATTAATGAAATTGTTGTCATGTCTTGCTCACAAGTAGGTAAAACTGAAATTTTATTAAACGCTATTGGCTATTATATAGCTTATGAACCAGCACCCATATTAGTAGTGCAGCCAACTTTAGAAATGGCTCGTGCTTGGTCGCAAGATAGACTTGCTCCTATGATTAGAGATAGCAGTATTTTAAAATATAAAGTTGCCGATGTAAAAAGTAAAGATTCAGCAAATACAGTTTTACATAAAGTATTTAATGGAGGTCATATAACTGCTTGTGGAGCAAATAGTCCTGCGTCTTTAGCATCAAGACCAATTAAAATAGTATTATGTGATGAGATTGATAGATACCCACCAACTGCTGGAAGTGAGGGAGACCCAGTTCTGTTAGCTAAAAGAAGAAGTGCTACTTTTTGGGATAGTAAATTAGTATTAACATCAACTCCTACTGTTAAAGGTAATAGTCAAATAGAAAACGCCTATTATGAAAGCGACCAAAGAAAATTTTATGTACCTTGTAAAAAATGTAAAAAGAAACAAACTTTAAAGTGGTCCCAAGTTAAATGGGAAAAGGATAAACCAGAAACTGCAAAATATATTTGTGAACATTGTGAAAAAAAATGGGATAACCTAGATAGAGTTAATAGTATTAGTAAAGGTTCTTGGAAAGCAACTGAAAAGTTTAATGGACGTGCTGGGTTTTTTTTAAATGGCCTATATTCGCCTTGGGTAACTTTGGAAGAAGCTGTGGGAGAATTTTTGAGAGCAAAAAAACAACCTGAAACATTAAGAGTATTTGTTAATACTTATTTAGGCGAAACTTGGGAAGATGAGGGAGAACGAATTGATGATTTAGGATTATATGAACGCCGAGAAGATTATACATTTCCTGAAGAAGTTATTTTGCTTACTGCTGGCGTTGATATTCAAGATGATAGAATAGAGGTTGAAGTAGTTGGTTGGGGATTAGAAGAAGAAACTTGGAGTATTGATTATCATATTATTTATGGAGACCCATCAGCTCCTAATATTTGGCAAGAACTTGAATTAATACTTACTAAAACTTATGAAAAGCAAGATAAATCAAAATTAAAAATAGTTTCAGTATGTATAGATAGTGGACACCATACAAATCAAGTTTATAAATTTTGTAAACCTAGATATGCAAGACGAGTATTTGCAGTTAAAGGAGTTGGAGGAGAGGGCAAAGCTATTATTAGCCGACCTACTAGAAATAACATAGCAAAAGTAACTTTATTTGGTATAGGCGTTGATACTGCTAAAGAATTAATATATTCACGATTAAGGATAAAGGAACATGGTGCTGGTTATTGCCATTTTCCTAAAAAGTATAATGAAGAATACTTTAGACAATTAACAGCAGAAAAAATAGTAACCAAATATAGAAAAGGATTTAAAAAAAGAGAATGGGTTTTAATGAGAGCAAGAAATGAAGCATTAGATTGTAGAGTTTATGCGTTATCTGCATTTACATTATTGAATGCAGACTTAAATAGAATTAGTGAAAAACAAAAAAAGAACCAGACAGAGAATCATCATAAAGTCAACCCAAATAGGTTGAAACATTATCAAAAGTCTAGTAATTTTGCAAAATCGTGGAACAATTAAAATAATATGGCAAATTTATTTACAAGCATACCAGAAAAAGAACCAGTAACATTTTATAAAGGCGAAACTGTTGTTTGGACTAGAAAAGATTTAACGGATTATCCAGTTGGTAGTTATGCTATGTCTTGGTCGGCAAGATTAGAAAGTAATGGAGGAACTTCTTTTAGTGCAACAGTTACAGAAGTAGATGATTATTATAAATTTACTTTAGATAATAGTGCAACTGGTGGATATACTACTGGAGATTATTTTTGGGTATTAAAAGTAACTCAATCAAGCGATAGTGAAGAATTAATTATTGATACTGGAAAGATAACTGTAAAAGATAATTATTTTGGTTCTACTGGAGACACTAGAAGCCACGCAAAAACAATGCTTGATAAGATTGAAAGTCTTATTGAGGGGAGAGCAGATGCCGATGTATCAAGTTATTCAATAGCTGGAAGAAGTTTAAATAAATTATCGGTACAAGAATTAACAGAATGGAGAAATTATTATAAAGCAGAATATCAAAAAGAAATTGCCAAGTTTAGACGAGATAATAATGAGGGAACAGGCAGAGTAGTAAAGGTTCAATTCAATGACGCTTAAAGAAAGATTTTTAAATTTATTTAGAAGTAGAAAAACTAAAAGAAGTTACTTTTCAGGTGCAAGTCAAAATAGATTATTAAATAATTTTGTATTAACTTCAAAGTCTGCTGATAGTGAAATCAGACCAAGTTTAAGAGTATTAAGAAATAGGTCAAGAGATTTAGCAAGAAATAATGCTTATGCTAGAAGATATATAAATGTATATACAGATAATATAGTTGGCTCAAAAGGGGTTCATTTACAAGTAAGAAGTAGGGACCCAAATGGCAGATTAGATTCCTTTGCTAATAATTTGATTGAAAGAAGATGGAAAGAATGGGGATATAATTGTACTGCCGATGGAAAGTTAAGTTGGATTGATTGTCAAAGATTATTTGCCGAAACTTATGCAAGAGACGGAGAAGTATTAATTAGATTAATTAAAAATTTTGATAATCCAAATAAATTTGCTATTGAGTTTATAGAATCAGACTTTTTAGACCACGATTTAAACTTACAATTAACAAATGGTAACCAAGTTAGAATGGGAGTTGAGATTAATAAATTTGGTAAGCCAGTAAATTATCATTTATTAAAAGTACACCCTAACGATGATTTGGTAGTAAGTGATTATGTAGGTGCTAAATATAATATAGTTCCAGCAGAAGAAATTATTCATTATTATCATCAGGAACGACCACATCAAACTCGTGGGATACCTCCTTTATCGGCATGTTTAAGAGATTTAAAAATGTTAGATGGTTATATGGAAGCTGAACTTGTTGCAGCTAGAGTTGGTGCAAGTAAAATGGGATTTTTTAAATCAAACGATGGAGATTCATATACTGGAGAGGATAAAATAGATACTAACAACCCAGTTATGTTTGCTGAAGCTGGTACATTTGAACAATTACCTACAGGGACAGAATTTCAATCATTTGACCCACAGCACCCAACTACAGCATTTAAAGATTTTACAAAATCTATAATTCGGTCAATAGCTAGTAGTTTAAATGTTAGTTATTGTACTTTAGCAAACGATTTAGAAAGTGTTAATTATTCTAGTATTAGACAAGGCGCATTAGAAGAAAGAAATTATTTTCAATGTGAACAATATAGAATGATTAGAAACTTTCACGATATGGTTTATTCAAAATGGTTAGAAATGACTTTATTAACAGACTTATTAGGAGGACTTCCACCATCTAAATTGCCTAAATTTAATAATCCTATTTGGAGAGCGAGAGGTTGGCAGTGGATTGACCCTAAAAAAGAAGTTGAAGCATTAAAAATAGGAGTAGAAAATGGCTTTTTATCTCATCAAGATGTTCAAGCTGGTTATGGTAGAGATGTTGAAGATGTATTTAGTCAAATACAATCTGATAAAGAGTTAGCCGAAAAGTTTGGAATACAATTAGCTTTTGAACCTTTTGGAACAAAACAAACACAACAAAATCAATCAGAAGAGGTTGAAGAAAGTGAAGAAAATGAGTAATAACGAAAGTATGGAAAAAAAACATATTCAAAATATAACTGAAAATGAAGATTCAGTTACAATAACATTTGGTAAATCAGATGACAATAACGAAACAGGGAACGGGAAAGTATCTGATAGCAACGAAAAAGAAGTTGTATCAGAAGAAAAAAAACCAGAAGTTAATGAACAAGAAAAAGCAGAAGATTTAACATTTGAAAATAAATCAAATAAAATAGCAACACAAGAATCAGTTAAAGAAAAGCTATTTAGAGTATTTGGTTTTAATAATAAAAAAATTGATGAAGAAAAAAGAACTGTCGGTTTAGCTTTTTCTTCAGAAGAACCATACGACAGAAGTTTTGGAACAGAAATATTAAGTCATAATCCTAGTGATATTGACTTTTCTTTTATTGCAAGTGGTAGAGCGCCTTTATTACTCAACCACGATTTTGAAAAGCAAATAGGTGTCATAGAGAAAGCTGAAATTAGCGAAGCAGACAAGGTAGGTCGTGCAGTCGTTAGATTTGGAAAATCAAAACTAGCTGATGAAGTTTTTCATGATGTCATGGACGGCATTCGTAGTAATGTGAGTGTTGGCTATGAAATACTGAAGATGGATAAAGTGAAAGACGATGATGAGGATAAAGAAAAACCAACTTATCGAGTTAACTGGAAACCATTGGAGGCGTCTATTGTTTCGGTGCCAGCAGACACAACTGTTGGGGTAGGTCGAAGTAATGGGCAAACATTAACCGACAACGATTCTTCTAAAGAAAGAATTGAAGTCATACAAAAGGTAAACACAATGGAAAAAGCAAACGAAACTCCAAAAGTTGAAGCACCTAAAGTTAATGTTGAAGAACAAATCGCTAAAGCGAGAAAAGAAGAAACAGCTAGAATTAAAGAAATTACTGCACTAGGAGCAAAACATAATTGTTCTGATGTTGCAAGTAAAGCAGTTAATGATGGTATTTCTCTTGCTCAATTTAGAGGAATTGTTTTAGACAAACTTGGCGATGCAAAACCTTTGGACAAAAAAGACAACATTGGACTTTCTAATAGAGAAACACAAGACTATTCTATTGTCAAAGCTATTAAAGCAATGACAACTGGAAACTGGTCTGGTGCTGAACTTGAAAAAGAAGCGTCTGATGAAATCTCAAGAAAGACTGGCAAAGCTCCTAGAGGAATCTTTGTTCCATCTGATGTTAGATGGCAACAAAGAGATTTGATTTCTGGTGCTTCTGCTGATGGTGGTGCTTTAGTAGCAACTAATCTTTTAGCTGGTTCATTTATTGAAGCGTTAAGAGCAAAAATGGTTGTGAAACAAGCTGGTGCTTTAGTGTTAAGTGGTTTAGTTGGCGATGTTGCAATCCCAGCTCAAAATGCAGTTAATTCGGCGTCTTGGGTTGCAGAAAATGCAGCAGTAACAGAAGTTAATCCAACTTACAGACAAGTTACAATGGCTCCAAAAACTCTTGGAACATTTACTGACATATCAAGACACTTAATGCACCAATCAACTCCAGCTATTGAAACTATTGTTAGAAATGACATTATTAGAACATTAGCTAACGAAGTTGATAAGCAAGCTATTCAAGGTACTGGAACTAGCAATAAACCAACTGGAATTTTAAATACTTCAGGAATTGGTTCAGTTGCTATGGGTACGAATGGTGACCAAGCTACTTGGGCAAAAGTTGTTGACACTTGGAAAGAAGTTGCTACTGACAATGCAGATGTAGGCGCATTGGCGTTCTTAACTTCTCCAACTCAAGTTTCTCGTTTAATGTCAATAGCTAAAGTCAGTTCATCTGATTCAGTTATGATTATGAACGACCAAAACACTTTGATGGGTTATAAAGTCTTTGCTACAACAAACTCTCCTGACAACCTAACTAAAGGTACAGCAAGTGGAACTTGTTCTGCTCTTACTTTTGGTAATTTCAATGATTTAATAATCGGAGAATGGGGAAGTCTGGATATATCTGTTGACCCTTATACTAATGCTGCAAAAGGTGGTACTAGAATAATCGGTTTATATGATGTTGATGTTGCAGTTAGACACGCAGAAAGTTTTGCGGCAATTCAAGACTTAATTGCTTAATATTAATAATTAGGCGATTTTTAAGATTAGGCGAGGCATTGACCTCGCCTTTTCTTTTAGATAAAAAGAAAGAATTATGAAAATAAAAATAGTAAAACAAACATTTGTTAAAGGTCAATTAGCAGAAGCTGGTGATGTAATAGACGCTAGTGAAAATGATGGAAATTTATTAATCGGTATGGGAAAAGCTATTGCTTCAGCAGAAGATGTTAAGAAACCTGAAAACAAAGCAGTTAAAAAAAAAAGCATTTTTTCTCGTAAAAAAAAATAAAGGAGTAATATGTTAATTTTTGGAAGAAAGCCAAAGCATTGGTTTGCTAAAGCTAAAGATTATAAATACTATATTCTTGGTGGTCTTGTAGTAATAGTTGTTTTATCAGCAATATTTTAAATGAAACTTGAGTTTATCAAGTATGGAAACAGAAAGATAAAAGTTGAGTATTTGTTGTTAGATAGTTGTTATGCTGAATTTGACCCTAATAAACACACATTAAAAATAGATAAAAGAATTTCTGGAATGGTGCTATTCAATACCTTGATGCACGAGCTGTTTCATATTATAATATATTACGCTGGAATAAATGTAAATGAACGAGGCGAAGAACCTATTGCACAAGCAGTAGGAGATGGATATGAAAAAGTGTTTAAACAAAACCAAAAATTATGGGGAATATTAACTAGGTTATTATATGGCAGTAGAATCTGATACAGAAAGAGCAATATTTTTTGATAGCGATGACTTTGCTAGTTCGGCAACTTTTACAGATGTTAGTGCTGGTACATCATCAACAGTAAAAGGAATTTTTGACAAAGAATCAGTAGAACAAGCAGTAGGAGAAGCTGGTCTAATTGAAGAAGTTCCAGTTTTTACTTGTAAGACTTCAGATGTAAGTGATGCAACATTTAACGATACTTTAGTTATTGATGGAACAACATATTATATTAAAGAAATTTTACCAGATGGAACTGGAGTAACTAGAATAACTTTATCAGGATAATATGGCTCACATTAGAAAAACAATTCGAGAAAATGTTAAAACTGCAATAACTGGTTTATCTACTACTGGAACAAGTGTTTATGAAACTAGATACTTTCCTTTGCAAACTGGAAATTTACCAGCTTTAATAGTTTATACTTTAGATGAAACGATTGAAGATTATACTTTAGGTAAAAATACAAGAACTCAACAAAGAGCATTAAATTTAATTATAGAAGCACATTGTAGAGGAACTGCAAATATAGATGACACACTTGATACTATTGCCGAAGAAGTAGAAGAAGCAATGGTTAGTGATGTTACTCGTGGAGGACACGCTAAAGATACAAAATTAGTCGCAACTGAAATTGAGTTCGATACAGCTAGTCAAAAAACTGGTTTAATGAGGTTGACCTATTTAATCCATTATAATACGATAGAAAACGCAGTACAAACAGGAGTATAATTTATGGCAACAAATATAATAAAATTAAAATCGCCAAATGGTAATAGTGTTATTGAAGTATCAAAAGATATGGAAGAATATTATT
>VTLG01015405.1_pt1 | contig 11854 bp, 13 predicted proteins | sample 4694571 | NCBI WGS metagenome assembly VTLG01 (sample SAMN12604809, study PRJNA352737) | marine metagenome | biome: ENVO:00000447; feature: ENVO:00000209|ENVO:00000569|ENVO:01000036; material: ENVO:00002151; isolation source: viral sequences binned using virsorter ... | reverse complement strand
ATTAATAATATATCAGAGTTTTGTTTTTGAAACTTTGGTAAGTAAGAAGTGCCAATAGATTTAAATTTTTTGTTATCAATTTGTGTTATATTATCATATCTACCCATTTATTATCCCCCACCGAAAAGTCCACCAACTTTTTGTCTTATCAAATTCGCACCTGTTGAAACTATTCTTGCACCAGCCTGGATACCAAGGTCAGCAACATCTTGGACTAAACCTGTTGATTTTCTGTCACTATAAAACCTATCACCCAAACCAGGTGGTTTTTTACTTAATATTTGATATGACAACGCTATATCAAACAATCTTGGCTTTGCTGTTAAGGCATCCCAATCACCACTTTCATTTACTGTATAAGATATTGACTTTATGAATCCAAATTGACCTGTATTTCTATCCCCAATGTGAGCCATATAAAGTTCGGTAAATGGTGGTTGCATTCTCATCAACCCATCTTCTGATAAATAGTTTGGATAAGCTAGAGAAGTTAATTTATCTATTTTATCGTACATTATTGTAAATTCAGTATTGTTATTAGGATAAACTCGTAAGTTGAAACTCAAATCTCTTTCTGCTCTTTCATATACATACACTGGCTCACTTCTACCTATATAGTTTACAGGTGTGAAACTCGGACTAACATTTTCCACTATACCAGTAACAAAACCTCTGAAATAAATAAATTCATTATTTCTTAAATCTTTTATCCTAACATAAAAATCACCTGTCCTATCCGGTGCTATAAGATCATCTCTCTTATTACTTACTGCTGGCGTAAGATTTATTTTGTCAATGGGATTTAAACCTAGAAATGGAGTTTTTCTAAATACAGGTAGTTCAGTTGCTTCTTGTAATTTTTGTATTGCTTGAATTTTTCCACTATCTACACCTGTCCTAACTAAATTATCAAGTTTTTGATTTATTTCACCCTCTCCAAATAAGGGTTTATCAAAACCAAATTTTCCAAGTAAATCTACTTTTAAAGCTTTATCAAGTAATTTTTGAACTGTTGGTATTGGATTATCACCTAATCTACCGAAAGGCACTAATCCTAAACGCCTTTGACTATATTCTAGTTTCCCTTCAGGACTATCTGAACCAAATAAGTTATCGATTGATGGTAAAGTAATACCCAATGTGTCAGCAACACTTGTTAAAGGGTTTAACAAGAATGGTAGTTTTGTTTTTAAACCTGTTGATTCATCTGTCTCAAAGGTAATTTGTCTTTGTCTTGTTGGTTTAGATAACTCTTCAAAAGTATTTGCACCACTAAAAACGCCTGTTCCAAGTGAATAATCAGTTTCTTGACTTTGTATTTGGGAAAAAGGATCAAAATCAGAATTAGGAGGACCTATACGAATTAATTCATTTTCCTCAATGTCACCATACGCACTATGTTCTCTATGTGGTAAGGATGGGAATGTACTTGTCAAACCACCGTGAACACCTTGACCATAAGGACCACCATAATCTGTAAGTTCGTTTTGGGTTATATCACTTAAAGACGATATTAAATTATCAAATACACTTCCCTCTAATGGATTATTAGGTGTGACGGAAACTGGCGAGGTATCATCACTTTGCCCACCACTTCCTCTACCAGGTGGTATTTGATTTGATGTAATATCACTAAATACTGATTCTAAATTTTCTAATGCCATTTTACATTAATCCATTACCTGGTGCATCACCAAATTCAGCACCTTGTTCTTGAAAGAATACTATATCTCTACCACTTATCTTACCACCTACACTTACACTAACATTAGAGTTACCACCCATTGAGCCAGGAGGACCAGTCATAAAGTCATTTACAGGTATTGGGTTAGTTGTTGCTAATACTGAGTCTCTTGGGTTCAAACTAAATACACCAGCAGGACCCATCATTGTTGTAATACCACCAGGACCAGATGTGAAGTCATCTACGGCCATGGCTTTTAATGTCACCATACCAGCAGCTATAGCGGCAACAGTTGCTGCGACACCAACCGCACCACCAAATGTGGCACTTTTTGCTAAAGCCGGAAAAATTGATGCCAATGCTAATCCTGATTGTATCCCTTTAAGTGCAACAAATCCACCAATTAATGTAGGTAAATTATTTATTATTGTTGAAATACCAGTAGCAACAAGTTTTATCGCACCACCAATTGCCTCAACACCTCCACCTTTATTAACAAAGTCGCTGAATTGACCAACTACTTTCTCGAGTGTAGGTCCTAATTCATTTACTAAATTAGCAGTTAATGCCTTAAATTGACCAACGATAGCCGATATATTACTGATACCTTCTTCACCTAACAAGTCCCCAAAATTACCAGCTGCCATTGCACCACTCAAGGACAACTTATCACTTTGTCCAACCAACTTTGCCATCTCGTTTACTGAAACCCCAATGGAGTCAGCAAGAGCTTTTCTTTGTATAAGATTTAAATTTAAAAAGTCTTGTTCCGAACCAACTTGTTTTACAACCTCTTCCATGGCACCGGCAATATCACCACTAAGGGCAGCCTCTCTTGCTTTCTGAAGATTTAATTGTCTTCCTATTAATAATGATGCCTCAACCTCTTTAGTTATCGAATTTTCAAAATCTAATAATCCCTCAGCAATTTTTGTGGTTTGTGATAATGATAATCCTAAACTTCTTGCCTGAACGGCTGCCTCTGCTATATTGTCACCACCACCTTTTGTAAACAAAGCAATTTCTTCAGCAGAACCAGCTATATCTCTAAGGACGGCAGATGGAGCAACTCCTCTTTGCCTGGCTAATTGAAAAGCTCCTTCAGCAAGTGACTCAGCTTGTTCAGCTGATAAATTAGCAACTTGTGTTAAAGCACCAAATAAATTTGCACCTTCATCAGCCGATAACCCTATAGCTTTACTCGTATCAAAAACTTTACCAGATAGTTTACTTGCCTCCTCCAAAGACATCCCAAAGTTTGATGCCAATGTATTTGTTATACTAGCAACATCTTGTATACTACCACCAAGTCTGATGGCCTCTATCTGTGAGTCTAATAAATTATCAGTTACACCTTCTCCTAAAACATTTAAACTTCCGAATTGTTGACCGATAGTATCTAATGTTTCCCCAAACTTTTTAGCTACTGCAATTAAAGATGCAAATATTGAACCAACTGTAATTGCTTTGGCAAAAGATTTTGCCTTATCTACAAGATTAGTTAATATGTTGTCCTTTTTCATCGCTGTTAATACTGCTTCTTTTTCGGCAGATAATGCAGTTTTATTGGTTTTTAAAGCAGCTAAAATATGTTGATTATAACCTTGTGCAAAACCACCTTTTTTCTTAAATGCACTTGCTATGTCATTCTCAGTTTTCTTTTCCTGTATCTTTAATTTTACTAATTTTCCTAATACCCCACCAAGATTTTGAGTATCACTTTTAATTGCACCTATGGCATCTACTGTGTTACCCATAGCTAAATTAAATTTCTTAGCCTGTGCTATTCTTTTTTCTAATAAACCGCCTAAATTTTTTACTAATTGATTAGTATCTTCTACGGCTTCTGCAGCCACTCTAGTGGCATCCGCAAACTCTCTAGCTTTCTTTGGATCTTGTGCCATATTTAGATTTTATACCTATCGACTTTAATAGGTTTCGATTTAGGATCTAATGTTTTTAATTCAGCGTTTGCTGCTTTTTCAAAATCAGCAAGAGCTTTATTTAATTTATTGACTTGTTTTTGAAACCCTTTATCTTTTTTCAGTTTTTTATTTAGAAAAAGTTTTTTGACTATCGAGTCAATTATACCTTCTTTCAATATTGCTTTATTACTCATAAACGACATGATACAGTTCTCCTATATACATTAATAAATATAAAGAAAAGAGTTATTTGGGAGTAAATCTACGAGGGATTGTTGGTTGTGCTTTTTGTTTTGCCTTCTCTATTTGTTCTTTTTCTTTTTTCTTCAAGTCCATAAACTCTCTAAGATAAAAGTTTTTTAAATGGACTGGCATATCATAGACATCACTAAAATTAAATCCTGGTGTGCCGTAAATAAAGTAAAAAATAGATTGATGTATTTCTACTTTACTAGATGGATTTAGGCCAAAAAAACTCAACTGTAAGTGGAATTGACACACTCACAGCTTCACCTCCTATCTCAATTTCCGATGTCAAATCAATATCGGGAGAAATGTTATTTATATAATTTCTCAAAGCTACAGAATCACGAGCCAACATATTTTGTGAAAATGAATTTATTGTTTCAGGTTTCGAATCGCCATCAACTTCGGTTATCGTATACCGAAGTCTTGTTGTTACTTCAGCATTAAATCCATATTTTTTGGTTCGTTCAATATCTTTTTCAATAAGTTTTTCCTCTCTACCAGTTATAAGTTTAAATTTTAATTTATTTTTACCAACTGGTGTTTGAAAGTCAAATGAGTTATTAGAATAATCAACACCCTCAACCAATTCTTTGAACGGACATTTTGTTAAATCAAAACTATGTTGTACCTTTTCATCAAGATTTTTTGGATTTGCTACTTCAGCAGTATATTCAGGACCATAGGCAAGAATACGAGAAGCAACTAAAACGGCATTTTTATCACCTAAAATTAAATCGTCTTGGTTTACTCCTTTTGTAACAATTAAACTATCTAATAACTTTTCAATAACCACACCTTTTTTAATAAGATTTTCAGACATAAGAATGTCCTCTTCTCGTGTGGTCATATATTTTAATTCAATTTTACCATCTTTAAGTGGTGAATCTTTTGAATAAACTTTTCCTCGTGATGGTAAATCAATAACTTCCGTAGGGAACTTATGTTCTGACATTATAACTCCTTGTTGTAAATTTTACAACTGTTTTTTAGAATTCAAGTATAGCGTAATCGTATCTTAATGTTAGTGTTATTTCAATAGGATCTGAAGAAGCAAAATCCATATCACCAAAACTAGCATCAGCAATAAAGGCACCGTTTAGTGTCCATTTTTCTATAATGTCACCGACAGGTCCTAAGACTTGAAAATTTATATTCTTTTTGTAAAAATCTGAGTATCCATCACGACCAGTAGCACTCTCGTGATGAAGTCTAATCCATTCTATTACAGCTGAGGCAGCAGATGGAACAATCGGATCATAAAGTGTAATTTGTAACTGTTGCCAACGACCTTTACCTTTTACATATCTTGTAATGTTCATATGCTCTAGAGTAACTTCTTCAAATGTGATTTGTGGTCTTTGTGCAGTCTTTATAGTATACGCTGGTATACCATCAATATCCATAATGAAACGATTTTTTAATTTCGGTTCATACGGTGTGTAAAAAAGTTCATTTGAGCTTACAAGATCAGCCATATTTTATCTCCAATAATAAATATCAATTTATTAAAAATTACTCAGGAAAAGTAGCTCCTGTCGGTTGTACTATAAAGTCCAATACGATAAACTCAGCAGTTCTTGTAGGTTGTATAAAAATTTGACCAACAAGTCTGTTTCTATCTATTGTCTCTGGTGTGTTATTAGTTTCATCCATAACAACCCTAAAGGCATTCAAACCTTGATTGGCTTGAACTTGTTCCATATAAGGTTGTACTGTATTTATAAACTGATTTCTTAGTTCTCTGGTGTTTTGTTCAAACACAAGATTTCTTGAAGAGTTCGCAACAAACTTCTTCAAGTTTATTAGAAGTCGTCTAACATTTACTCGGTCAAGAGCAGACGCTTTCTTCTGTGTTGTTTTCTGTCCGAAAACAGTTACACCTTGACCAGGAAAAGTAGCAATAGGATTGACATTTGATTCATAAAGGTCATCTCTATTAGCTTGTGATAATTTTTTGTATGCCTGAACAGCACTATCAATTCCACCTCTGTTTAGTCCAGCAGGAGCAAACCAAGGTTGTCCTATAGTATCATTGAAGTGATAAACACCAGCAATAACAACTGATGGTGGAACATATCTAAAGTTACCTGTTGTAGTATCTTGAATCTGTATCCAAGGATAGTAAGTAGCAGCAAAACTTGAGTTACGAGCCTCTGTTCTTGTTTTGGCAGTAGCCACAGTAGCAGTTAAAGCAGCATTATCATATACCAAGAAACAATCTCCTCTATCTTCACATACTTCAATAGCTTGTCCTATGATAGAAGAGTGATTTGATAAATCGTCAATCACACCAGGTAAGAAAAGTAAGTTTATATCATACTCATCTTTATTAGATAAGATACTTAAAGCCGTACCATATCCACCATTCGCTGCTGTACCAGCTGGCCTCGTGGCAGAAGTAGCCATGTCAATACCTTGACTATTTGTCGCAGAAATATTTTCGTAAAAAGCAAATGGGTGTTGTTGATTTTGGTCACCATTTGAACCAGCAGTTTGAGATACTGGACCGGAATCGATTGGATAACTACCACCATCAATTCCTATTCCAAACCCAAAAGCACCACCATAGCTTCCACTACCCACAGGTGGCAAGAAACTAGTTCCATCACCATAAGCCGTATTTATATCACCATTTCGATCTAAATAATCATTTGTTTTTCTATTATCTGGTAAACTACTGACACGAACAAATTTTGATTTATTTGGAAACTCTCCACTTGGTCTTACAAATGCTACGCCATCTTCAACAACAACAGTTGATGTTTGATTACCAATTCTTTTTAAAATATAATCTGAAGATTTCGGATCAAGAGATAAATTTTCGTGAGTTTCAAGCACTACTTTCTTTTTGACTGTATCATTACCTTGACGAAGTGTTAAAGTAAAAGTGCCTTTAGCAAGATTCCTAGATGTTATTTCAAATCTAAAATTATCACCTCTTCCCCCATAACTACCAGATAAAAGTTGTTCGTTACTTCTTGATGTTGTTCTTCTAGGCAGTAAACTATCTGTTCCCATTTCCGAACCAGTTCCAACAAAATTATTGAATTGAGGACCATCACCTAATGCTTCAAGTGTAAATATGGTATCCGTTGAACCAGTGATATTTAGTGTTAAGTCAATATTAGCAGTTGCTTTAGCAGTATTACCTTCTGGTTCACCAACCCTAACAACTGTTAAAGGACCACCTTGTCTTAAATATTCTTTAGCGGTGTGTGATGTTAAATATTGATAATTATCACTACCACTTTCTACTAATTCCCCAAATGTGTTAACATATTCTGAATATGAATTTACAACTGTTGGTTCAAGAATAGGACCTTTTACTGTTGGACCTACGACAGCAGCTCCTATTGGACCGGCTGCTGCAGGTAAAAATGATTGGTCTATTTCATTAGTAAATACACCTGGTGATACAATTTTTTCAGCCATTTGCTGTCTCCAAAATTTAAGTAGGATTTAATATATAATTATTCATATATAAATATTACTTATTTCCTGAAAGACTGAAAAAGTTATTTTATTTTTGTTCTTCGGGTTGTGTTGTTGGTGTATAAACACCAGTTTGTGGATTTAAATTACCAGGTCCGTACTTGTCAGTTATGGCTTGAAGAACTTCATTTTCTTCTTTTTTCAAAGCATCAAACTCCTCGTGAAGTTTGAATTCTTGTTCTTCGACTTGCTCACTTTGTTTTTCTAAGTTAATTTTAGCTATAGCTAATTGACCAAACCTATTTGTAATATTACCAGATTTATCAGATAAATCCTGTATTTTTTTCATTTCATCATCTGTGAATTTTATTTCAGACATTTAGAACCTCAATTATTTGTTATAACAATTATATACATATATAATTATAAAAGTTTTTCAGAAAACGATACTTTTTTTGGAGTATAAGCTCTTCCCAACTCAGCAGTTTTACCAAATACATTATCAGTAAATTCAGGTATCATATATCCTTTAATGTTCATAGTAAATTCATTTCTAATTATTCTTTCACCTCTTGATTCCATTTCTATTTCATTAGCTATACCACCCTCAAGACTTGATAAAAATCTGTAACTAGTTTGGTCACCAAAGTAAGTTTCTAGATGCTCTATAAAAAGTGAATTTAAATCATTCATTTGTTCTATGAAAGATGTCATCATTACGATACTATAACTACAAACAACAAAATCTGGCATACCTGTCTTAACAAATTCTTGAACTGGCTTTTGTCCTGTTAAAACTGCAAATCTATCATACCTATTATTTTTACTCCATCCACTACTAGAGCGAATCACCGATATAAATTTTCCTTGTACATCATTATCAAATGAAAGCGGCATAGCATCGTCAAATCCAACCGATGTTCTTTTGATAACTATAATTGGTAAAATTATTACTCCATTTTTGTCTCTCAATGCGTTTCTTGATTGTATTGATTTCCACCTTTCCTCATTACCATAAAGAACTGGTACAGAAATTATTTCATTCTGCTCTTTTACTTTTGGTTTCATTATATTTCTTATGTGTTTGATAACTGCTGTATCAATCTCTTTCAGTCCTATAGCAAAACCTTTACCAGCGTTCTGACCACCTGGTTTCTTAATGACTACTTTAGGATTTCCTTTTTCGCTTCTGATACTAGTCTGTGTTTCACGGTTCACAGTAGATTCATAAGTAGCATTTTTATTTGTTACGGGTTTAATTGCCACGGCGTAGTTTCCTTAGTTTATCTAACTTACTTTCTGTATTGTTAGCGTACTCTTCAGACTTTAATCCTTTAGTTGAAACTTTATCTATTGATATTTGTTTCTCAATAGGAACATCAACTGCTCCTAAAGTTATGTTCTCCTTCTCTCCATAAATATTACCTTGTTTTAGTAAATCTATTATTTCATCGAACCTATCAGCTTTCGGTTCTCCATACACATTCTCAATAGTTTCATCAACCACCTCTTCTACCCTAACTGGTTTTACATGATGTGACCTACGAGGTTTCATCACAAGGCTTTTATCTAATAGTTGAATTGCCATTATCTTGGTCTTTCTTCGATATTGATTGATGACAATCTACTACGATGTGCTGTTGCTTTTATAGCGTGACTAAAACTTGGATGACCACCTATAAGTTGTGGTTCGGTAACTCCATCTATCTCCCAATACCAATCATTCCAATCACATATATCACCAGCCTCAGGAAAAAAGTTTAGTGAACCACTAGCTAAATTATTTCTTTGAAACATTAGGTCTATCGTGGAGTTAGTGTCTGGTCCTGCTTCTTGAAATTGTTCTACTTCAGGAGCATTGTATCGTATCAGACAATTAACTCTAAATCCAACATTAAAATACTTTGTTGTGCTTTCACCATAAATATTTGAGGGTGTATGTTCTGGTGATATTTTATAGATGTCAACTGATTGCCCAACAATCTCATCAATCAACTCCTCATTCATATGGTCAACTAAGTTGATTTCTTTCTGAGAAATAAAAAATGGTCGTGTAGCAGACATTTATTTATCCTATAAATACTGGTAAGGGAGCTTTTGCTAACACCTCTTGTTGAGCATTTGCTTCTTCAGCTTCAGCCTTTAACTTTTCAGTTAAACTTACCGACTCTAAAAATTCTTTTAATTCCTCTAATAATTGTTGTTTTTCCTCTCTACCCTCAGTCTTCAAAGCTTCACCATCTAATGTGACCTCTCCATCAGGTATCGGCATGGAGCTGTATTTACTTCTTATAATACCTAGTAACTCTTTAGCAAGAGCGTAAGTATACTTTCTAATCCATTGACGACCAGGTTGATTGATGGAGCTATAGGTAATAAACTTATATGGTACATTAGAAGGATCTGATACACCACCTTGTAGAGAAGCACTAACATTGTTTGTGTTTCTAATATCATCTTTAACATAGTATTCAAACCATATCTTTTCACCAGCATCCCCATCTAATGGTTCTGGAAATATTCTTAAATTATTATTATGTATTTCAAAAGAGTAAGCACTCTTTCTTACCAAATCAGATGTTTCAATAGCATTTGCTCTAGCCAAGTCATAAGAGATTGGTTTTAAAACAAATGATATTGCTGGAGAAACATTACCAAAACCAAAAGCGTCAAGAAGTTGTCTTTGGTCAAATGTTCCAGCATATGGATCATAAAATCTTGATACAGCAGCTGGTTGGTGATTAAATACCCTATGAACTTCAATTCTTTTTCCACTTTCACTTACATTAGCCCAAACATCTTGTAAATCATAATCTTGTTTTGAACCTGATAAAGTAATATAACCTTTTTTCAAATCATAGGTTTCACTCATCCCAACAAGTTGTCCATATTTATCAGAAAGAGTTACAGATGGTCCTAGTGTGGGTGTCACTGGATCTAAAGAACCCGTACTAAGTGAACCTGATATTCTACTTTTTTCACCATATTGTTCCCACATCCAATTTTTAATATTGTAATTGTTGATGTGTTGTGAGTATTCATTTACTGCCTCTTCAAAACAAGCATAGATAGAACCACTTGGTATTTCTAATTGTAAAACAGGAAATCCAAGTCTTTTAGCACACCATTTAGTTACTGAAACAATATCAGTAGAAAAAGTTGAATCGCTATCGTAAGTTCCATAAGGAGTTTGTCCACTTATAAACGATGATGGATCTTCATAGGCATAATCTAATTTTGGCATATATTATTCTCCTACCTATAAATATATACTTTATAAAAACAAAAGGGGATGTTTGACCACCCCCTTGTGTATTTTATTGAACAGTTGTGATTAACTATTAGTCTCCTATAGTAATTACTGTATCACTACATGAATGTCCCCAAACATACCAACTTGCGGATGTTTTTCCTAAGAAATGTATGTCAAAAAATTGTGGGATATCCAATTTGATTTTATCATTACTGTCACCATCACCGTAAACAACAGATGTTGTTTGACCAGTTTCATTTGTATCGTGGTGAACTATAGCACCATGAAAGAAATCAGTATTCAATGTGTTGGTGTGAAATGATACATCATGTCCGTCAGCAGCTAAAGCACCGAATCCAACGATGTGAAAATGTAATCCAACCTCTGGTGCTGGAAGTGAATACACACTATCTTGACCAACATTAGGTATTACGATTAATTTACCAGCATCACCAGCATTTAGTGCTTCTGCAGCAGTATCGGTTTGAGTGGTAACATCTAACATCTTCAACTGTGTCAAACCTTGTTCAACACCACGGATAGCAGCTATCTCAATATCACTAAGATTAAACTTACCTCCGTTGACATTATCTACTTGTTTGATATTATTTGCCATTTGATTTTCCTGTTATGACCACAAGGCCTTGTTAAATTGATATCAGTTATAAATATACAAAAAAAATGGGGAAACAAAAGTTTCCCCATTTTATTCATTAGTAATACGGTTAGTTTAGATTAAATCCAAAGATTTACACTTAACTAAACCATAAAACTCAGGTCGAATCATCTTCTTAGCGTAACGAGTCATCACACCTTTTCTTGGTGTAAAATCACTAGGATCGTACACAAGTGGTGTTGTGATTAACGGTACATAAGGTGAATAAACGGCACCAGTTTCTAAGAAGTTACTTCCACGGAATCCAACCAAGATTTGGTTCTCTACCATGTAAGGGTTCTTATAAATGGTGTAACGACCAGCGGCTTGACCAATTCGGGATATACCCATTGAGAATTGTGCATTACCGACTGGATCACCCTCGCCAGGTTGCGAAGAGTAGCCAGGTAATGATTCAAGTATGGTTGCAATCTTCGGTGAAACAACAACGAAGTTAGCACCACCACGAAGTGTCAAACGATGAATTTCGTTAGATACTTTTTGAATCTTAGCTACAAGAGTTTGATACCACTCAAATCGTGTACCATAAAATGTGGTTGTCACGAATGAATTAGAAGCAGAATCAAAATCCTCACCAGCTTTTGCTGACCAGTAATCAGTTGTTACAGCGTCTGAGATTAACATATCAAGGATTT
>VTLG01010769.1_pt1 | contig 11854 bp, 12 predicted proteins | sample 4694571 | NCBI WGS metagenome assembly VTLG01 (sample SAMN12604809, study PRJNA352737) | marine metagenome | biome: ENVO:00000447; feature: ENVO:00000209|ENVO:00000569|ENVO:01000036; material: ENVO:00002151; isolation source: viral sequences binned using virsorter ... | reverse complement strand
TTAGGGCCAGCGGAGATAAATATGGAAGTAATCGAAAAAGAGGTTACGGGTTTAATCCCCTATGCCTCTAACTCACGGACACACGATGACGCCCAAGTAGCTCAGATTGCCGCGTCGATAAAGGAGTTCGGGTTTAACAACCCTGTGCTTATAGACGAAACGGGTGGCATTATAGCGGGACATGGACGTGTCCTGGCGGCAAGGAAACTTAGTTTAGATAAAGTGCCAACCATTGAATTGGCGCACCTGACCCCAAACCAACGCAAGGCATACGTCATTGCAGACAATAAGCTGGCATTAAATGCGGGTTGGGATATGGAAATGCTCTCCCTAGAGATGGGGGACTTAGACAAGGAAGGGTTCGACCTTTCGCTGATTGGTTTTGATGACAACGAACTGGCGGCGATACTTGTAGACAAGACTGAAGGCTTAACCGACCCCGACGAGGTGCCTGACCTACCTGACGAGCCTGTTACAAAAGAGGGTGACGTTTGGTTGTTGGGAAAGCACAGATTGATGTGCGGCGATAGCACGGTAGAGACAAGCGTCACAAAGCTGTTAGCGGGTGTCGAGCCTCACTTGATGGTGACCGACCCGCCTTATGGCGTAAATTATGATGCAAATTGGAGAAATCAAGCAGTGCGAAATAATGGCCAAGCCGTGAGGGGCAGGGCTATTGGCAAAGTAGAAAATGACAATCAAGCCGATTGGTCAGATGCATGGGCATTATTCTCTGGTGATGTTGCTTATGTTTGGCATGCGGGAAACAAAGCGCACATAGTCGCTGAGAGCCTAGAGGAAAACGAGCTTAATATTCGCGCCCAAATAATATGGGCAAAGAATAACATTGTTATAGGCCGGGGGGACTATCATCCAAAGCATGAGCCGTGCTGGTACGCGGTTCGTAAAAATAAAAAAGGTCACTATGTAGGGGGCCGAAAGCAAACAACAGTATGGGACATCAATAAACCGTTAAAATCAGAAACAGGCCACAGCACTCAAAAGCCTGTTGAGTGTATGAAGCGTCCCATAGAAAATAACTCAAGCCCCGGTCAGGCCGTATATGAACCGTTCTCTGGTAGCGGAACGACAATCATAGCGGGAGAGATGACCGGGCGTTGTATTTACGCAATGGAATTAAGCCCTGCCTACGTTGATGTGGCTGTAAAGCGGTGGCAAGACTTCACGGGTGAAAAGGCAAAGCTGGAGGATAGCGGTCAATACTTCCCGTCTATAAAAGCTGATGCCGCGTAGTAAGGGCCAGCCAGCGTTTAAGCCAACGGACGAAGAGCGGAAACTAGTTGAGCAGATGTCGGCGGTGGGTATACCGCAATCTAATATAGCGATGGTCATCCGTGATGGGATTGATGACAAGACGCTGAGAAAGCATTTCCGCAAGGAATTGGACACAGCGGCGACAAAGGCCAATGCGAAGATAGGCGGGACGCTATTTAACAAGGCCGTCAACGGAGACACGTCAGCGGCTATATTCTGGGCCAAGACACGGATGGGATGGAAAGAAACAAGCGTTCAAGAACACGCTGGCGGTGTATCTGTAAACGTCCAGTTAAATGCAGTTAAATCTAAAGATTGATTTCCCAGAGGTATTTTCGCCTCTGATAAAGCCAGCCCGATATAAAGGCGCATGGGGTGGACGTGGGTCAGGCAAATCTTGGTTCTTTGGCCTGATGACGGTTATAGCTTTGCTAGAGGGCAAGCGGGTCGTTTGTCTCAGGGAAGTGCAGAACTCTATTAAAGACTCTGTAAAGCAGCTTATTGAAGACGTTATTATTCGTCACGGGCTGGAGAGTTTGTTTGATATAACTGAGCAAGAAATACGGGGGCCGCAGGGTTCAACGTGTTTGTTCCGTGGCCTACATAATTCAACGGCGGCTTCAATAAAATCACTAGAAGGCGTTCAAGTTGCGTGGCTTGAAGAAGCCCAGACAATTAGCCAGCGCAGTTTAGATTTATTAACCCCTACCATACGGGCAGAGGGTTCGGAATTGTGGTTTAGCTGGAATCCAGTGTCCAGGTTAGACCCGATTGACAAGCTGTTAAGGCGATACACGCCAAAGGATTCGATTATTGTTGAGTCTAACTGGCGGGACAATAAGTGGTTTCCTGCGGCTTTGAAGGCCGATATGGACAGGGATCGTTCTCAAGACCCAGAGAAGGCATCACATATCTGGGATGGGGAGTATGCGTCTGTAACGGGAGGGGCGTACTACGCCGCACTTATATCCGATGCGCGGAAAGCGGGACGTATTACAAAGGTTGAGTATGACCCTGACTTGCCTGTCAGTAGTGCTTGGGATTTAGGAATTGGTGACAGCCTTGCCATCGTCTTATGGCAGCAAGTAGGCAACGAGATCAGAATAATTAACCACTACGAGAACCACAGCCAGCCTCTGCCGCATTATGTGAAGTGGCTCAAATCGCTCGACTATCCCGTAGATATAGATTGGTTGCCCCACGATGCGAGGGTCAGAGAGCTAGGCACGGGGCTTACTAGGGTTGAGGTTCTTAGACGAGAAAAGCGCAACGTGAAGATCGTGCCAGCCCATAAAGTAGACGATGGAATCAACGCGGTTAGAGAATTACTGCCGATTATGCACTTTGATTCGGACAAGTGTGAGTATCTCCTAGAGTGCTTAATGCAGTATCGGGAAGATTACGACGAGCGGCTTTTGACCTTAAAGAGTCGGCCCCTGCATGATTGGACTTCACATAGTTCAGATGCGTTTCGGTATATGTGTATGGCGTACCGTGAAGACAGGCCAGAGCCTATTAAGAGGGTTCCGAAGTTTATTAATCCAGAACCCCTAACCATCAATGAGTTGTTTGAAACCATTGACGAAAAGAGGACAGAGTTTTGAGTAATCAATCGGACTTACAAGCCAGCATCCGTAGTGCGACAAGCACAACGCTGGATTTCAATGGTGACTTTATGAAAGAGTTTGCCGATTCTTCTACGGGCGGCGTGACCTTTAACGAGAAGCTATTGGCGTGGATCAATGGTGAGTTAAGCGCAAGCCACACGAACATCAACGAGGCCATGCAAGCCTTCGCAGTTTCCAAGAGTCGGAATAACTGGAACGCGGTGACCTCAATATGAGCAATCAATCAATGGTTCAACAAAGCGTCCGTGACCTTACGGGGACGGCGTATACCTATATGGGCGATTGGAATGCCTTGTTTGACCAAAACAATATTGCACAAGGCTCGTTCTCAGGTCGGTTCCTGGCTTGGAAGAATGCTATGCAAAGCGCATGGGATAATTCTGTTTGGGATCGTGCCGAATGGGGGGCCAATGCGGAAGGGTACACAAATATAAACGAGGCTCTTCAAGCTATTGCGACGGCTGAAGGTAAATACAATTTTAATTCGGTGCAGTCGATATGAGCGAACAAATAGAAAGCATGGACGACTATCAGGGTTCGGCAGGGATGGCCCGGTATTGGGACATTGAGTTGAACGCTGCGGATGATGCGGAGAAAGAGTGGCGCAAGGAAGGCGATGAGGTTATTGACCGTTACCGTGCGGGACGGGACATGGTGGCGGTTGGTCGAGAGAAAAAATTTAACATCCTGTGGTCAAACACGGAGACTTTAAAAGGCGCATTGTTTGCAAGGATGGCAAAGCCTGACATCCGAAGGCGATATTTAGATCGTGACCCGGCTGGCAAGCAAGTCTCTGAAATGCTTGAGAGGGCGTTAGAGTATTCCTCAGACGTTTATGACGAGAGGGATATTATTGCGGGTGCGATAGAAGATTACTTACTACCGGGGCGGGGTGTGGTCTGGGTGGTAAAAGAGGACATTATGATTGATGTTCCTACCGTTGACGAGTTTGGTTTTCCAACGGGTGAAACGGTTGAGGAAATTGGGGATCAAAGAGTTTTCTTTGAGTATGTGCATTGGGAAGATTACCGGGAGAGTCCCGCCAAGCGTCCAGAGGATGTAAGGTGGAAAGCCAGACGGCATTTAATGACACGGGATGACCTTGAGGAACTTACACCAGAGCAAGCCGACAGGGTTCCGCTAAACTGGAGTCCGTCAGAGGGCAGTGAGTACGAGGCTGACGATGTATTCAGACGGGCAGAGGTTTGGGAAATCTGGTGCGAGACAACCCGCAAGAGATACTATGTGGTCAAGGGGTATAATGCCCTGCTTTTGGAAGAAGATGACCCGTATGAATTAGAGGGCTTCTTTCCGACTCCTAAACCCATCGTTTCTATTAAAACAAACGGCACGGGCGTTCCTGTTCCAGAGTTTCGGCTGTATGAAGACCAAGCCGATGAACTGGATAGAATTACGACAAGGATTGCAAAGCTGACGGATGGTTTAAGGCGCAGGGGTATTTATGATGGTTCGGTTCCTGAATTGGCAAAACTTGCAGAGGCATCTGACAATACTTTCGTGCCAGCCGATAATTATGCGAATCTGGCTCAAAAGGGCGGCTTGGCAAATGCAATGCAGACTGAGGACATTTCGCAGACGGCTGGTGTCTTGTCAGGTCTTTACCAGCAGAGGGCGCAGCTTATCCAGACTATTTACGAGGTAACGGGGATAAGTGACGTAATTAGAGGTTCAACGAATCCTGCGGAAACGGCTACGGCTCAGAGGTTAAAGGGTCAGTTTGGTTCGATGCGGTTGAAGCAGAGACAAGATGCCGTTCAAAGGTTTATCCGTGATCTTTATAGAATACGGGCTGAGTTGATTGCGGAACACTTCCAGCCCTACATTTTGCAGAATATGACGGGGCTACAGGTTACGCCTGAGATGCTTCAGATTATGCGCTCCGATAAACTACGGTCATATCGGATTGATGTAGAGACAGACTCGACGGTGTTTGAAGACGCTCAGATGGAACGCCAAAGCCGTATTGAGTTTGTGAATACGCTAGGCTCTTACATGGAGAAGGCGTTGGGTGTAGTCCAGGTGGCCCCCGAATTAACCCCAATAGCGTTCCAAGCAATGGAGTTTATGGTGCGCGGGTTTAAGATTGGGCGGGAGTTTGAAGACCTCATTAACGAGGCCAAGCAGAACGCCATGCAGTCCCTACAGATGCAACAACAACAGCAGCAACAGCCTGACCCAGCCATGATGATGGTTCAGCAAAAAGCGCAGTTGGATCAGGCTGAGTTGCAACAAAAGGGTCAGTTGAAGTCGGCAGAGATGCAGCAAGATATGCAGATTGAACGGGCCAAGATGAATCAGGAAGCTCAGATTGACCGTGAGAAGATGGCAGTAGATGCGGAGATTGCCAGAGAGAAAATAATGACCGATGCCGAAGTTGAATTAATGAAAAACACACAAGGGTTGATGTAATGCGAACCACTTATGTTTATAGAAAGGGCAACCTTGTCGAGAAACGGCAGCGCAATGCTGAAGGTGGCTATTCTATTATTAGTGACGTTGAGCCTTTTACATCACCGATTGACGGCACAGTTTTGAGTTCACGCTCTCAAATCAGGGAGCATGAGCGCAAGCATCAGGTGAGACAATGTGGAAACGACTACACCTCATCTGAGAAACCAAGCTGGTGGGATAATCGCCACCAGTAATCCACCGCGTTAGCGGTATTCACTAATGGAGAAGATAATGGCTGACAGCACTCCCGAAGAGGAGTCGGCGGGTCAAGATGTGCCTGAGAAGGACACCGCTGACGATAACGTATTAGATGAAATGCTTTCAAAGAGTCTAGACGAAGCATATGCAGAGGAACCCGAAGAGCCTCAAGATGACGGGATCACCTCTGAAGACAAAGAGGCTCAAGACGAAGACACCGCCCAAGAGGAAGCACCTCCACCCGAAGACGTAGAGGCCAGCGAGGGCGATACTGACCATGAAGAAGTGAAAGCGGAAACCCCAGAGGTTCCACCGCTAGAAGCACCTCAACATTGGTCGGCAGCGGATAAGGAGCGGTTTAGCGGAATGCCGCGTGATGCACAGGAATATGTGCTAGAGCGCGACAAGTCGATGACTGCCGATTATACGCGCAAGACTCAAGATGTTGCCCAAATTCGACAGGCTTACGAACCCCTGCATCATGTTTTGAATCCTATGCGTCAGGCTTTACAACAGTCTGGAATCAGCGAGGCCGAATATGTGGCTAGGCTTATTCAAGCGGATAGGAACTTACAACAGAATCCGTATGGGGCCATCCAACAGCTTGCAAGAAATGCGGGTATAAATCTTGAAGCCCTTGAACAACAGGCGGCAACGGTTCCACAACCTGACCCGCAAGTAAACGCCTTGCAACAGCAAGTCCAACAGCTTCAAGGATACGTTCAAAACAATGAGGAACGGGCCGCGCAAGAACGACAGGCGGGGCTTGTGAATCAGATTGACACATTTGCAAGTCAAACAGATGCCGAAGGTAATTTGGCGCACCCACACTTTGACTCGCTCCGTGTAACAATGGGGCAGTTAATAGAGTCGGGCACGGCAAGTGACTTGAATGACGCTTATGGTAAAGCGTTGCGTCTGGACGACTCTTTGTATCAGCAAAGCCTAGAGGCAGAGCGTACAAAGGTCAAAACGGCAGAGGACAAGCGCAGAAAAGAGGCGGTTGCCAAAGCCAAAAAGGTTCCGACTAGGAGATCAGCAAATCCCCCGGCTGGAACTGTGCAATCGAACAATCTGGACGATATTCTTGGGAATGCCTTGGACAACGCTGGCTTGTAAGGATTTGGCAAACTCACGACTAAGGAGTGTAAAATGGCGAGTCCTAACTCTTCATTTACGGAAATCGTGACAACAACCCTCCAGGGCTATTCAAAAGTCCTAGCGGATAACGTCACGAACCATAACGCTCTTATGCGTCACATGGACGATAAGGGTAACAAGCAACCCGCTACGGGTCGCACCATCGTTCAAGAGCTTGAGTATGCAGTAAACTCTACTTCCAAGTGGTATTCTGGATATGAAACTCTTGACACTTCACCAAGCGATGTATTCACGGCTGCGGAGTTTAATTACAAGCAGTTGGCGGGTAATGTCGTTATTTCGGGTCTTGAAGAAGTACAAAACAGTGGACGCGAAGCTGTTCACAACCTTCTCAAGTCACGGATTAAAAACCTTGAAAAGTCCTTAAAGAACACCTTTGCCACAGCTATGTATGCTGACGGCACGGGTACGGACGGCAAGGAAATTGGTGGCCTTCAAAGCCTAGTGGCTGACGCTGGCACGGGTACGGTTGGTGGGATTAATTCCTCGACCTACACTTTCTGGAAAAATCAGATTTATGATTTCTCCGCTGAGAGTGTCACGGCTTCAGCAACAACGATCCAGAATGCCATGAACTCGCTTTGGCTGCTTTGCATCAGAGGTGCAGACAAGCCAGACGTTATCACGGCTGATACGACTTACTTTAATTACTATTGGAGTAGTTTGCAGACCAATCAGCGGTTTGCTTCGGATCGTAAAGCGGCGGCTGGATTTATGAACTTGCTCTTCATGGACGCGCCAGTGTTCTATGATGACCAAGCTCCCACCACGCATATGTATATGCTGAACTCAGACTACTTATTCATGCGCCCCGCTGCGGGACGTGAATTTGTGCCTCTGGGTGAGAAGGCTTCTGTCAACCAAGACGCAATGGTAATGCCGATGGTTTGGGCCGGGAACATGACTTGTTCCAATCGCTCAGTCCAAGGCGTCATTGTAGCGTAAGGGAGGATTGAATATGTACCAATTAGGCATAGACGAAACTCTCGTTTCCAGCACTTGCGACTTCAAGTTGGGTCAGTTGGGAATGAATGATGGGAGCGCAGCCGTTTACAAGTGGGTGCAGTATGACACGGGTTCGGGTTCAGTTGCGGCTGTTTCTGGACAGGTTGCTTACTACTACACTTTGGACGGTTATAAGAATAGCCAAGTCACCAGTGACTTGTCGGACTCAGTAGAGATCGGCGCGGGTGTTCTTAAATCGGCTCCTACGGACGGGCAATATTGCTGGATTCAAATCAAGGGTGCGGCAACCTTGTCTATAGCTCTAACAGCGGGTGCGGATGGTGATCCTCTCACTCCTACGGGTTCTGGCGATGGTACGCTGGATGTCTCTGGGGCGGTGACGGATAACGTCTGCGCGATTGCTGGCGATATTTCTGATAAAGAAATCGTCTGCGATTTCCCGTTCTAACGGATTGGAGATTGGGGGGATTTGCGTCCCCCCTTTCTTTTTTGGAGGGCAAAATGCCAAAAGTTAAAACGTCAACGGGTAAAACGGTTCACCTTCCATATACAAAGAAGGGCAAGAAAATGGCTGCGGCAATTAAGCGGCGCAGGGCAAATTCAAAACCAAAAACGAGGACAGCGTAATGGCAAAGAACCTGAGAGCAATCTTCTTTGAGGACGAGCGTGGGATTGTCATGCTTGAAGTCTCAATCGTGGGTGATCCATCGACAGTTGTTAAGAAGCCCACCGACGCCCACAAGGAGCAGTTCGCCCAAGAGTGGGAAGCGTTTACGCAAGGCCGGGAAGAAGTAGAACCCGAAGGCACTCCATTGACTGACGTTAAGGGCATTGGAAAGAAACTTGCGGCAAAGATGAAGTCCAACGGGATTCATACAGCGGAACAATTAGCCGTTGTGAATGACGGTGGGTTGGATGCTGTAGGGATGAGTGGGTACACTCATAGGCAGAACGCGAGAGACTTGCTTGGCCTGACTCCAGAGCCTGTGGCCTCTGTCGCGCCATGACGTTATTGACAATCATAGAGGGCGCAGCCGACGAGATCGGCATAGAGCGACCCGCTACCGTTATATCAAACACTGACCCTCAAGTGCGTCAGTTGCTTCGTGCGGCTTCGCAAGAGGGAAAGCATTTAGCCAGCGTCTATGATTGGGAGATATTACAAAAAGAGGGTTCGGTTACTACTGCGGCACAAGAGAGCCAGGGTGTGATGACAACCATAGCATCAGACTTTGACCGATTTGCCAATGATACCATGTGGAACAGAACAACCAGCGAAAAGGTGTTTGGGCCGCTTACGGATGTCCAGTGGCAGAGAGTGAAGGCTGATGTCACTAGCGGAGTGACAAACTGGTTTCGGATACGCGGCGGGACGCTTTTATTCCACCCTAGCCCTGCGGCGAGTCAGTCGGTGAAGTTTGAGTATTATTCAAAGAATTGGGTTGACCTTAATTCGGGAGCTACCCCTGCGGCGGCAGACGGTTCGGACTTCAACAACGATGCCAATACGGTTGTTTTCGATGAGGAGCTTATGACCCTTGGAGTTACGTTTAGGTGGTTGCAAGGCAGGGGCTTGGATTTCTCAACCTCGCTGGCGCACTACCGGGAGAGATTGGAAATCATTAGAGGTCAGGATGGAGCCAAGCCCAATATAGACATGGGCGGGGTTGAGTACGGTTATCTTGGGGTCAATGTTCCCTCAACAAGCTACGGCAGTTAAATGAAACGGGGTTACAACCGTCAAGAAGTGGCCGATGCGTTGTATGCTTCTGTGATGGGTGGGGAACACATGGCCCCAACGGGGATTGACAAGTTATTACAGTATGAGGGAACGATAGCCAATCGTGGCGGTGTATTGCCGTTAATGAGGCGGGTTGTTCCTGACATTGGTGGCGATGATATAAGTGAATTTGAGGGGCCGCTGGAATTAGCAGCCCCTGGACTGCTCTATGACCCTCTAAGTAGCATGGCAAAAGTGGGCGCGATGGCAACGGGTGATATGAAGATTAACCCTAACATTATTACAAATGCTGCGGTAGATACCCCGCTTATGGGCAGTTTGCTTTCTGGTGCTACGGGCGCGGTTCCACGGGGTGCGGTGTTGGGGGCTAACGTATTTCATGGTGGGCCGCACAGATGGTCACCAGAGCCTGACTTTCCGCATGGCAGACCAAGGCTTGATAAGATCGGCACTGGCGAGGGCGCACAGGCGTATGGTTATGGTTTTTATAGTGCGGCTGAACCAAATGTTGCGCGAACATATCAATCAAAAGTTTCTGCAATGCAAGGGAGAGAAGAGCCAACGATTGATGGAAAGCCCGTAAATTGGGATGACCCTGTGCAGACAGCGGCATTTGAACTTGCGCGGCACGGCGGCAATAGAACTGCTGCCGCTGATTTTCATGCGTCAGTCTTTCAAGGCGGCGAAAATAATCGAGCAGTTAAATTACTACGGTCGGACCAGCCATTGCCAGATGTTGCACTCCCCGGCACCCTCTACAAACTCGACATCCCCGACGCTGACGTTGCCAAGTATCTTGATTGGGACAAGCCGTTGAGTGAGCAACCGAAAAGTGTTCAGGATGCGTTGCGTCCTCTTTTGATGGACCCGTCAACGCCAGATTTTATTCCAACGCCAATACCCGATAATATGCCGGGATATAATATCTATAAAGTAATGTCGGAGACTTTAGGAGGCGACCAAGCCGCATCCGAAGCTCTCCGCAAAGCTGGCATCCCCGGCCTCAAGTATTTTGATCAGGGTAGTCGCGCAGGGGGCGAAGGCACCCGCAATTACGTCACATGGGATCAGGACGTTCTCAACCGTAGCAAGATGCTGGAACGCGACGGCGTTACATTGGGAGCCAACAAATCCCCAACCGCTGCACTGCCTGAATTGTTGTCTCAGCAAGATTGGATGAATAGCGCAGACCAAGTAACTCAGGACACAAGAAACCTTTTATCGGAAATGTTACAAAATAAAGCTCGTATAGATCGGGAACGCCAATTCTACGAAAGCGGAGGAATCTAGATGCGTCAGGCACAAGGCACTTCGATCCCCGCACCTATAGGGGGCTGGAACTCCCGTGATGCGGTGGACATGATGGGGCCAGCCGATGCGGTGGTTTTGGATAACTTCTTTCCAGACGAGAACGAGGTGCGTTTACGGAAAGGCAGTTCGTCCCATGCTACAGGCTTAACGCATGATGTTGAGTCTCTTATGTCGTATAAATCAGGCGCGGCGAGTAAGATGTTTGCAGCGACTACGGGCGGCAATATTTACGATGTAACAAGTTCGGGGTCTGTAGGTTCTGCGGTAGTATCAAGTTTATCTAACGGACAGTTTCAATATGTAAACTTTGGAACGTCTGCGGGTAATTTTCTCTGGATATGCAACGGAGCGGATTCGCCAAGGCATTACAACGGGACTTCGTGGGCAACGCCAACGATAAGTGGTGTGACGGGCAGCACAATCGTCAATGTGACGGCGCATAAAACGCGGTTATTTTTCGTTTTAACCAATAGCCTCAAGTTTGGTTATCTGCCTGTGGCAAGCATAGCGGGAACGGTGGCAACCTTTGATCTCGCTTCGATAGCGACACGGGGCGGCACTTTGTCAGCTATTGGAACATGGACACGGGATGGCGGTGATGGGTCGGACGATCTCGCTGTATTCCTTACCAGCGAAGGCGAGGCCATAGTTTACGCGGGAACAAACCCTGGAAGTGCCGATGCTTGGAGTTTGGTGGGTGTTTTTAACATAGGAAGGCCAATAGGAAGGCGTTGCGTTGAGAAAGTGGGGGCCGACCTTATTGTAACAACGGAAAACGGGTTTTTGCCTTTGTCTAAGGTGCTTCCGTTAGGACTTTCCGCGCCAAGTCAAGCTATTTCTGATAAAATATCGGGTTCGGTGAAGGAAGCTGCCCGAAGTTTCAAATCGACCTTTGGCTGGCAGACCGTTCTCTATCCAAAAGGCGGGTTCGGGCTGTTTAATGTGCCAAACTCAACGGTTCGAGATTATCACCAGTATGTAGTCAACCTAACGACAGGCTCTTGGTGCAGATTCACCGGGATGAATGGAAATGCGTGGGTTGTGCATGAGGGAAATCTGTATTTTGGAGCGTCTGGGGCAGTTCTTTTGGCAGATACGGGAG
>VTLG01010167.1_pt1 | contig 11855 bp, 14 predicted proteins | sample 4694571 | NCBI WGS metagenome assembly VTLG01 (sample SAMN12604809, study PRJNA352737) | marine metagenome | biome: ENVO:00000447; feature: ENVO:00000209|ENVO:00000569|ENVO:01000036; material: ENVO:00002151; isolation source: viral sequences binned using virsorter ... | reverse complement strand
TAAACATGGAAAGTGATGTAGCTGCTGCTAATGCATTAATGGGCAACCTTGCTTATATCACAGGTGCAACTATTAGAGGTGCTATGAAAGTTAAGGCTAAAGACTCTGGTTCTGGCTTATTCCTTTGGGATGGCAACAACACAGTCAATGGCTATAACGCTTATATGTCTAACCAAGTTGAGGCAGGTGATTTATGGTTTGGTAACTGGTCTGACTGTATTATTGGCTATTGGTCATCACTTGATCTTTTAGTTGATCCTTATACACATTCAACATCAGGTACTATCCGTATTACTGCCTTACAAGATGTAGACGTAGCATTTAGACACGCTGCATCATTTAGTTTAGGTGCATAATATGAAACTTAAAGTTTTACGGTCTTTTCTATGGGCTGGTAAGGTTGTAAAAGTAGATGAAATTTTTGAAATAGATTCTGTTCATGCAACTGATTTAATTAGTTCTGGAAAGGCCATAGAAACTTTAGAAGTTATTGAGGAAATAGTAGAACCTCTAGTTAAACCTAAAAAAACTACTAAACGTAAAAAAACTACCCCTCTTTCTGAATAATGACTATTCAAAACTTAGGTTCTAAGACAACTGCTCTAGACCTTTTAGCTAACGATGTTGTAGCTGCAACTGGTGTTGGTTCTGCTATTGACCTACAAGGATACGAAGGCTCTGCTGCTTTTGTTCTTTCTGCTGAAGCAGGTGGATCTGGCATTACTTATGCTGTAAAAATTACAGAATGTGCTACATCTGGTGGTACTTATTCTGATGTAACAGATGGTGCTTTTACAACCACTTCTGCTAATACTGCTGCATTTGTAACAGCTTTAGTATCCGCTAAGTATGGCTAATGTCATTTGCAGATGATTTAACAACAGTTTTTGGTTCTCCCTTTGGTGTTTCATGCACTTCTGGGGGAACTACTGCTAATGGAATACTAGATCAACCAACTGATGTTCTAGCAGGTGATCAAGTTATTTCTGTTGGTTATGTTTTGCATTGTAAAAATTCAGATTTTGGTTCTTTAGTCGCAGGTGATTCTATTACTGTAAATAGTACAGCTTATACTGTAAGAACAAATGAAGCAGGTCTTGATGGTTTAACTAGGGAAATTACTTTACAAAAAACATGACTACTAAACGTGAAAATATATTAGCTCGATTTTTAACAGTTATTACGCCAACTACAGGTATTTCTAATAGAGCATATAGAGATAGAGTAGTTGCATTAACAAGAACTCAAACACCAAGTATTTTAATAGAAGCTGTAGAAGATAATCCAGAACAGAATACAAGTTTACCTACATTAGATTGGTCACTTACTATTAGATGTGCAATTATTGTAAGATCATCTACACCTGTTACAACTGCTGATGCTGTAGTAGAAAATATGCATAGCAGAATAATGGCGGATTTAACAGTTAATGGTTATGCAATAGATGTACAACCTGGTGCTGTTGCTATAGAAACATTAGATTCTGACCAACCTACAGGAATTATTAATTGTAATTATATAGTGCGATATAGAACAGAAGTAGACGATTTAACGCAATAGATGGTGTTTCTTACTAAAAACCTTTATTATATAAACATACTGATTTAATGTAACAATGCCCAAGCTACACAGAAAAAGAAGCATATTAGCTAAAGCGGAATCTAGCTATGGTACAGACCCTAACCCTACAGGTAGTGCTAACTATGTACAGGTAATTGATTTAAATATAGAACCTATGCAAAGTGATGAAGTTAGTAGAGATTTAATAAGGCCATATATGGGTAACTATGAAGTAATACCTGCTAATACAAGAGTCAATGTAACTTTTGACGTTGAATTGGCGGGGTCAGGTACTGCTGGAACTGCGCCTAAGTATGGAGCAATATTAAAAGCGTGTGCATTATCAGAAACAGTTAGTGGTGGCAATACAGTTACTTATGCACCTGTAGCAACCCCATCTGACAGCGTTACATTATTTGTTAACTATGATGGTATTAGACATATTGTTAAAGGCTGTAGAGGCACATTTAGCATTTCGGCTGAAGTAAACAATATTCCACGTATTTCTTTTAACTTGACAGGATTATTTACAGCACCTACTGATGATGCTTCACCAACTGTAACAGTTAGCAATCAAGCATCACCTTTAATATTTAAAAATGGTAGTACTTCTGCTTTTTCTATATTTGGTTATGGTGCAGCATTGCAATCATGGAATTTAGATTTTAATAATGAAGTAATTTATAGAGAATTAGTAGGTGGCACAAAAGAAGTATTAATTACAGATCGTAAACCTTCTGGTACTGCTGTTGTAGAAGCTGTTGCTTTATCAGCGCATAACTTTTTTACAGATTATACTAATACATCAACTGGTACTAACACTTGGTTACATGGAACTACTGCTGGTAATAAGGTTACAGTATCTTGCCCACAATCTGACTTAGGGCAGCCTACATATGAGGAGTCTGATGGTATAACAATGTTATCTTTACCATTTATGGCAACACCTACATCTGCAGGGCAAAATGAATTTTCGTTAGTATATACATAAGTTGCATAGATTATAAAAAGGGTATACCCTAGTTAGTAAATACTTTTAAATTAAATGGCTTTTGTTTTAGATCAAAGCGATACCTACAAATGGAAGGTGGAAATTGATGTACCTGTAGATAACAATACAGAAACACAATATTTTACTGCTGTTTTTAAAAACATTTCACAAACCAGGTTACAAGAAATGATGAAACAGGTAGCAAACCAAGAAATGTTAGATGTTGATGTAGCTAAAGAAATTCTTTTAGGGTGGGAAGAAATGGAAATGTCAGATGGCACAGAAGTACCATTTAATAAAAAAAATAGAGATATGTTATTAGATGTAAGAGGTGTTGCTACTGCAATATCTTATGCATTTGTTGAATCTTGTAAGAATAAGAACATAAAAAACTAATAGAGGCAGGTGAATATTGGGCTTCTGGTTCAACTGTCATAGATAAAACAGCAGAAGATGACGCAGTATTAGGTGTTACTGTTGAAAAAAAAGAAATAGATAAAGATTTTTATGTTTATTTAGAAAATTGGGAAGCTGTAAATATGTTTTTAAAAGTACAAACGCAATGGCGTGTAGGAATGGGTGGAATTATTGGTTTAGACTATACAAGCGTGTTAGAAATGATTAAACTGTATACAGATAAACCTGTAGCATTAATGGAAAGCATACAAATTATAGAAGCTGCAGTTATTAAAACAGTTAATAAGGAGAATAAATAAATGGCAGCAAAATTTGATTTATTAATAGCAGCAAAAACAACAGGTGTAAAAGGTATTAAACGTCTTGGTAATTCAATGCAAGGCGTACAGGGAAGGGTTAAAAACTTACGCATGGCAATGAGTGGTTTAACTAAGGCATTTGCTGCTTTTGGTTTAATACTGTCTGCTGGTGCATTAATAAATATGGTCAAACAGTCAATAGATGCAGCAGATGCTTTTGGTAAATTAGAAGTACAAACAGGTATAGCTGCTAATACATTGCAGTCATATGTTAACGCAGGTAAGTTAGCTGGTGTAGAACAAGAAACGATAGAAAAAGGTTTAAAAAGATTAGCTCAATCAATGCGTGAAGCAGATCAAGGTGTAAAGACGTATAAAGATGCTTTTGATGCTCTTGGAATATCTGTAAGGACTACAGATGGAGTAATGAAAACAAATGAACAAATACTAGCTGAAATTGCTGATAGATTTTCTGAAATGGAAGATGGTGCTACTAAGGCAGCTATTGCAATGGAAATATTCGGTAGGTCTGGATCTAATCTTGTTAATCTTTTAAATGAAGGTTCTGCATCTCTAAATGAATTTAATTTTGAAGTATCAGATAATTTTGCACAAAATGCTGAATTTTTTAATGATCAAATGGCAGGTTTAGGTATTAAGGTTGCAGGTTTTAGTTCTCAAATGGCAGATCATTTATTACCTACACTTAATAATTTAGTAGGAATGTTTAGTAACATAACAGAAAATGGTGCTGATCTAACTTGGTTATTTGAAAGTATTAATGTTGTTATTAAAACATTAGCTAGTACTGTTTTTACTGCTGTAGCAGGTTTTAGATTTTTAGGAAGTACTGTTGTAGCAGTTGCAAAGGCAGCATGGAAAGCTGCTAGATTTGATTTTGGCGGTGCATGGGAAGAATTACAAAATGGTTTAGCTACAACTAGAGATCAATTTGCAGAAGATATGAAAACTTTTGAAAATATTTGGTACGGTGCATCAGAAGCAAGTGAAGAATATGGATCACAAACTGGCGATATGTTAGAAAAAACATTTGGCGAGGCAATGACTGCAAAAATTGATACATTTATAGATAGTATAAAAAGTGTTGGTGATGCATTTGGTGATGTAGTTGTAAAAGGTATAAAAGGTATGGAAGATGCATTAGTAGATTTTGTTATGACAGGTACATTAAATTTTAAAAAATTAGCAAATAGTATAATTGCAGATATGGCAAGAATTGCAATACAACAAAGCATTACTAAACCTTTAGCTGGTTTTTTAGGTGGTTTATTTGGTAACGCAGATGGTAACGCTTTTATAAATGGTGAAGTACAAAAATATGCTTATGGTGGCATTGTAAATAAACCAACTTTATTTCCTATGAAAAATGGTATAGGGTTAATGGGCGAAGCAGGTGCAGAGGCGATAATGCCACTTAAGAGAGGAAGAGATGGTAAATTAGGTGTGCAGTCAACAGGCAATGGTAGTACTGTTATTAACGTATCTGTAGATGCATCATCAACTGATGTATCAGGTAACAATGATGAAAGTAATCAATTAGGTTTAGCTATTGCTAATGCTGTACAAAATGAATTACTAATACAACAAAGACCTGGAGGGCTTTTATCACCTGCTTAAATTATGGCTACTTTTCCTTCTATAGAACCTAGTTATGGTTTTACAAAACAACAAAAACCTTTAAAACAAGTAGTAAAACTTGGTGATGGATATGAACAGCGTCTAACTATTGGATTAAATCAAAATCCTTTTATCTTAACTCTTGCTTTTAATAATATTACTGAAACAGACGCAGATACTATTGAAACATTTTTAACAGCTAGAGCAGATGATAATGCTTCTTTTGATTTTACTGCACCTGGTGAATCTGCTAGTAAAAAATATATATGTGACAATCATCAAAAAACTATACGTTTTGCAAATAGAGCTTCTATTACCTGTCAATTTAGAGAAGTGTTTGAACCATAAATGGCTATACCTGTATCAGAACTACAAAAAATAAATCCTAATTCTATTATTGAATTATTTGAATTACAGCTAGTAGAAGGTTTACATTATGCAACTGGGAATCCATCTAATGTACCAACAATTTATAGATTTCATTCTGGTGTTAATTTAAATAGTAATGCAGATATAATATGGCAATCTAATACATATCAAAGGTTTCCTATAGAGGCATCTGGTTTTGAATATTCTGGTACTGGTCAAATACCTAGACCAAAACTAACAATGGCAAATTTAGGCGGTATTAGTAGATTAGGAAGTGTTATAAGGGTTACTGATCTTTTACTTTCTGTTAATTTAATAACACAACATAATGATTTACTTAAGGCACAAGTAAAACGCATAACTACTACTGCTGATAACCTAGATGCAGCTAATTTTAGTGGTGGTACTAATCCTTATGGAACACCTAGTAGTGACGAAAATCCACAAGAAATATTTGAAATTGATAGAAAAGTAACAGAAAGTAGGGCTGTAGTAGAGTTTGAATTAGTAAGCAAACAAGATTTACAGCATAAAAAATTACCAGCAAGGCAAGTTACTAGAAAGGATTTTCCTGGTGTTGGGTCATTTATTAACTAGATATGAACGCAAAAATACAAAAAGATGCAATAAACCATGCAAAAGAATGTGTACCTAATGAGTCTTGTGGTCTTATATTAAAAACAGAAAAAGGTTATGAATATTTCAAATGTAAAAATATCTCACATGAAATAAAAGCAGAATCGTTTGTTATAGATCCTTGTGATTATGCAGATGGTGAGGATAAAGGTATTGTTGTTGGTATTGTCCATTCACATCCACAGAATGTTTTAGAGTTTTCTAAACAAGATAAATATAGTTGTAAATCAATCGGTGTACCTTTTTATCTTGTCTGTCCAAATTTAGATAAAATGATTGTAATACAACCTAGTGAAGTAGATGCTTAAAAAAATTACAGTATATGGAAAACTTAGAAAGTTTTTAGGTAAATCAGAATTTTTTGCTGATATAAATTCACCTAGAGAAGCATTTAGTTTTTTGTATTGTAATTTTAAAGGTATAGAACAACATATGGCAGAGCAACTATATGTAATTAAAGTTGGTGCAAAAGTTATAACAAGTGATTTATTAAATATACAAACTTCACAAGAAATAAAAATTATACCTGTTGTTTATGGTGATTTTTTTACTATAGTTTTAGGACTTGGCTTAAAATATGGTGCTAAAAAATTTATTACTAATACAATTATAAAAACTGTTGTATCAACGGTTGCTACGTCTTTAATTTTAAAAGGTGCTAGTGATTTAATTGCACCACAACAAGATACAAGAAATCCTATAAGTGGTCAAGATAGCTTAGATCCGTCAGCACTTGCATCTAACTATTCTTTTACAGGGCTTACTAATATAAGTAATAGTGGTGTTCCATTAAATATTGCATATGGCGAGATTTTAGTCGGATCTATTGTTGTATCTAATGGAGTTGATACTATTCAAGTAGAGGGAGCAAACTAATGTCTATAAAAGAATTTGACCAATCAACAACCTTTAATAATCCTGATTTACCTAGTGGCGCATTATCTTCTAAGCAATTTAATACAATCGTTGAATGTATATCAGAAGGATCTATAGAGGGATCAGCAACAGCATCTAGAGAAGGTATTACAGATCAATCATCAACTGCATATATTAATTGTTTTAAGAAAGATACTTATTTAAATAAAACCCAAATATTACAACAGGCAGCAAGTAATACAGCACCTACTGATAGTGATTTTAATTTTAAAGATGTAGGATTTGAATTTAGAACTGGTACAGCATCACAAACTTTTATTTCTGGTATAAAAAATATAGAAACAGAAGTGCCTATAGGTACAACTGTTACAACAAGTACACCTGCTACACATACTGTTAGTCAAACAAATATAAATGCTGTACGTGCAACAATTAGATTTCCTTCTATGCAAAAATTTGAAGATAATGGAGATATAAACGGTGTAGAAGTTAATCTGCTAATTAAAACTATTGAAAATGATGGAACAACAACAACAGTTGTAAATGACACAGTAAAAGGTAGATCAACAAACCCATATTTTAGAGATTATTTAATCAAATTAAAATCAACTACATCTTTTCCTGTCCAGGTAAGAGTAGAAAGGGTAACTGCAGATAGTACTGATAGTACTCTTGTAAATGCTTTTGATTTTTCTTCTGCTACTAATATTATTTATGAACAAAATGCATATGCTAATACAGCCCATGTAGCACTAAGATTTAATGCAGAGCAATTTCCTAGAGTTCCTACAAGGGTATATAAAATTAGAGGTATAAAAGTAAAAATACCAAATAATGCAACTGTAAGCCTTGCTGATGGTTCAATTACATATAGCGGTACATGGAACGGTACTTTTAAAACTGATAAAGCTTGGACTACTGACCCTGCTTGGATTTTATATGATTTACTTATAAATGATCGTTATGGATGTAATATTGCTGAATCTTCTTTAGATAAATATGCATTTAAAACTGTTAGTGAATATAGTGGAGAGCAAGTAGATGATGGGTCAGGTACAGGTACAACAGAACCTAGATTTAGTTGTAATGTTAATATTACTCAATCAAAAGAAGCCTATACAGTTATAAATGAACTTTGTAGTGTTATGAGGGCAATGCCTTTTTATGCTGCTGGTACTATAGAAATTGCACAAGATTCACCAAAAACTGTTTCTTATTTATTTAATAATGCAAATGTAACAGAAGAAGGTTTTTTATATTTTGGATCAAGTTTAAAAACAAGACATACTGTTATAAATGTTTCATACTTTGATTTAACAACACAGGAACTTGATGTTGAAACTGTAGAAGCTGACGCATCTACACAAACAAAATATGGAGTAGTAGTAAAAAATATTAAGGCATTTGCATGTACATCAAGAGGCCAGGCTGCAAGGTTAGGTAGATGGTTTTTATATAGCGAACAAAATACTGGTGAAACTTGTACATTTACTACTACAATAGCTGCTGGTGTTTTAGTTAGACCTGGTGATGTAATAGAAATTGCAGATAGTTTAAAATCTGATGCTAGAAGAGGTGGTTTATTAAAAAGTGTTACTAGTACAACAGTTGTAGTTTTAGATGATACTGCTAATACAGATATTCCTGATATATCAACTAGTCCATCAATTTCTGTAATATTACCTGACGGTAGTATGGAAACTAAAACTATTAGTAATATAAGTAGTGGTACTATTACTGTTTCATCTGCTTTTTCTGCAGCACCAAATGCAAATGCACCTTATATTTTAGAAACAACATCATTACAGCCTACAGAATGGCGTGTTATTTCTGTTACTGAAAATAAAAATACAACTTATACAATTAACGCTGCTGAACACAATTCTGGTAAATATGCTTTTGTAGAAGATGGTTCAGCTTTACCTACAAGAAATATATCTACTGTCACACAAATTCAAGATCCACCAGTAGGTTTAAATGCTACAGAAAAAATTGTTGTTATTAATAATAAAGCAGTATCAAAAATTATATTAGATTGGCAACCGCAATCAGGTGCAAGTAAATATGAAGTGCAATATAGATTTGCAAATGGTGATTTCAAAAAGATAGAAACGCTTTCTAGTGATGCAGAAATATTTAATACAAATGATGGACAATATGAATTTAGAGTATTTTCTTTTAATGCATTAGCACAACCATCTAGAACACCTGCAACACTTACATTTAATGCTGTTGGTAAAACTGCACCACCATCTAATATATCTAATTTAACTTATGAACCCATATCAGATAAAGAAATACGCCTTAGATGGGATGCTGTAACAGATCAAGATGTAAGAGCAGGTGGTCGTATTCACATTAGGCATAGTCCTAAAACAGACGGATCTGCAAATTTTTCAGACGCTACTGACCTTGTTTTTGCATTAAGTGGAGCATCTACAGAAAAAGTAGTACCTCTTTTAGAAGGAGAATATATTTTAAAATCACAAGATGATGGTGACAGGTTTAGCACAGGAGAAACATCTTTAGTTATAGATTTACCAGAAACACAACCTAAATTATTAGTACAAACAAGAAGAGAAGATCAAGATAGTCCTAAATTTCAAGGTTCTAAAACTAATGTAGGTTTTGATTCTGGTACAGGTTCTATAAGTTTGGCTGGTGTAGGTAATTTTGATGACAGTACAAATATAGATAATGAAACTTCTATAGATGATATTGGTGGAGTGGCATCTACTGGTACATATGCATTTAATGAGGTTTTAGATTTAGGTGCTGTTTATAGCTTAGACTTGCGTAAACATATACAAACTGATTCTGTTTATTCTTCTGATTTAATAGATTCTGTAACAGATATAGATGCTAGACAGGATTTTGATGGTACTGCTTCAGTAGATACAAATGCAGAAGTTTTTGTACAATCATCACAAGATGGTACTAATTATGGTGCATTTCAGAAATTTGCAAATGGTACTTTTAAAGGTCAAAAATTTAAATTTAAATGTGTTTTAACAACACAAGATACAAACCAAGATATAAGAGTAAGTCAATTAGGATATATTGCAGAATTTCAAAGAAGAATTGAACAAAGTACAACTACAATAGCGTCTGGAGCAGGTGCTAAAGTAGTATCCTTTAACTCACCCTTTTTCACAGGCACTAGTGCATTATTAGGTGCAAATTCTAATCCACCAGCTATAGGAATTACTGCTTTTAATATGGCTTCTGGTGATATTTTTGAATTATCTAGTATTAGTTCTAGTAGTTTTACTGTTCATTTTAAAAATAGTTCTGGTAGTTCAGTAGATAGAAATTTTAATTTTACTGCTATAGGTTTTGGTAAAGGTTAAAATATAGGATATACTAAAAAAAACAGTAAAAACTAATGGCAAGAGTTGATAATACTGGTGGGTCAGGTTTTACAACTGATAATGGAACTGGTCTTGTTGTAAGAACAAAATTAAATCAAATAATTGCTGCACTTAGTACTGTAAATCAAGGTTCTGGCGATCCCACAATAGGCGTAGCAGCTTATGTTCCACATATTGATGGTAATACCTTAAAAATTAGAAATGCAGCAGATAACGCTTTTGTTTCTTTAGGTGATGTATCTGCTACAAACTTTGGCCATGCTGGATTGTCAGCAGCTAATACTTTTACTTCAACAAATATATTTCAAGAAGATGTAACTTTTGATGGTGCTACTGCTGGAAGAGATATTGTTTTTGATAGGTCAGATAATGCTCTTGAGTTTGCTGATAATGCAAGTCTTGTTTTGGGGGCTGGTTCAGATTTAACCATTACGCATGACGCAACTGATAGCACTATTACAAGTGCTACAAATGATTTAAAAATTACCAGTAATGGTGATGACCTTATTCTTGAGGCTGAAGATGATGTAATTATTAGAGATAATGGTGGTTCTAATATTTTGGCTCAATTTATTAATGGTGGAGCAAATGAGTTATATCATAATGCAACAAAGAAATTTGAAACAGCAAGTGGAGGAATATCACTTACAGGAGGCGCAGCAGCTAATGTAACAGCCCTCTCAGATGGAGCAACAATAACAATAGATATGGCTACAGCCTGTCATCATTCAGTAACGCTTGGTGGTAATAGAACATTTGCAGCACCTTCAAACCAAGTTGTTGGTCAGGCAGGTTCAATATTTATTACACAAGATGGCACAGGTTCTAGGACAGCTTCATTTAATGCAGCTTTTAAATTCGTAGGAGGTACAGCACCAACACTTACAACAACGGCTGCTGCGGTTGATCGAATAGATTATATTATATTATCTAGTAACGTGATACATTGTGCAGTTTCATTGGACGTTAAGTAAATGGGTTTTTATGATTCAATTAGATTAGGATCTAGTGCTGCTGGAGCTTATGAAGTAGAAAAAAGTTTAAGAATAAATAAACCTGACAATCCTCAGTTATATCGTACTGGCTCAAATAATGCAGATACTTTTACAATATCAATGTGGATAAAAATTGGACGTTTATATACTACTTATAGACGTTTATTTTCTTCTTATGCAGATGGTTTAGTTCTTAATAACGATCACAGATTAAGATATAGTGACGAAGGTGATGGCTCATTTTATTCAACAGCTAAATTTAGAGATCCATCAGCTTGGTATCACATTGTTATGGCAGTTAATACTTCTGGAACAACTGTCTATGTAAATAACGTAACACATATAACTAGCAGTTCTAAGTTTAGTTTAAGTACTAGCAGTAACGCTATTAAACATTTTTGGCATGCCGGAGATCCCTCTGAATTTACCTTTGATGGATATGGTGCAGATGTAGCTCTTATAGATGGTCAAGCTTTAACACCTTCATCTTTTGCAGAAACAGATGCATTAACAGGTCAATGGATACCTAAAGATCTTTCTTCATTAACTTTTGGATCAAACGGACATTGGTTAAAATTTACTGATAGCACAAATATAGGTAAAGATTTTAGCGGAAATAGTAATGATTTTACAACAGCAAATTTTTCTGTAAGTGCTGGTGCTGGTAATGATTCTTTAGAAGATACACCTACAAATAATTTTT
>VTLG01008694.1_pt1 | contig 11855 bp, 29 predicted proteins | sample 4694571 | NCBI WGS metagenome assembly VTLG01 (sample SAMN12604809, study PRJNA352737) | marine metagenome | biome: ENVO:00000447; feature: ENVO:00000209|ENVO:00000569|ENVO:01000036; material: ENVO:00002151; isolation source: viral sequences binned using virsorter ... | reverse complement strand
ATGTAGTTTAAATTCTATAGATATTAGAGATGGAAAGATTACAGGAAAAACAGGTGAAAGGCAAATCAAGATTACACCTCAAGCCTTAGCTGTTTTACAAGACCAAGGTAATCTATGGAGTTACACTATTGATAGTGCAGAGTATAGATGGAAGCATAATATTAGAAAGCTAGGAATTAAAAACGCAAGGATTCATGACTTACGCAGAACCTTTGGTTATAACCTTATTAAAAAAAAAGGCTTAGGTATATTCCAAGTATCTAAATTATTAGGACATAGTAGTGTTGCTACTACGCAGAATCATTATGCTCCATTACTTCCTCATGATGTTCCAGACTTTGAGTTATAGATTTAACTAATTCGTCTTTATCGCAAGGATGTAATACTAAATGTCCTTCTTTAGTATGTGATATATTTTTATTACAGTCTATAATCTGATAATTCTTTTGGTGAATCATCTGAATAATTTTCTGTGTAAGTTTCTTTATATGCATTTATATCAACTCCTAGATTCCTGAGTATATCATAAAGCATTTGATTATTGGCTTTTAGGTCTATCAGGATGTTATTTAGCTTGTCATTTAAATCTTCTATAGTCATTGGGTCTCCTTTTTTAAATACAACCTTTTGAGCATAGATAAGTTCCCTTTTAATGTAGCAAGTGGAGCAAGGATAACCGCTACAGTTTAATATGCTCCACTATTTACACTCTGTCAATAAGATTGGCCAGATTTTACCCTTAAAATAGGCCTTAATCTGGCCGATTTGGCAAGTTCTTGCTGTCCAATCACTATTGTGGCTCTACAGATTTCCCAACTCTGGAAAGCGTGACTTGTTCAGTTCGTACTTTCCGTTTATCTTAATCACCGATTGTTTTGTTCTTCTGAGCATCCCAATCAAGTCCTTTAGGGTATATTTTAACCCTTTATATCTAAAAGGTATTTTCTTACCTCTTAATTCAGCATATTCTTTTGCTATTCGTTTGTATACAGAATAAGTCATCCACCTATCCTCGCTCTTTTAGGCTTCTCTTTTATAACCTCTTTCTTTACAAACTCTTTCTTATCATTATCTTTATCATAAGGTTTTGTCAATTTGTCTAGTGACTTAGCTATAACAAGCAAACTTAAACATACTTGTGTTTTAAACTTCTTATCATCACTTAAATCCCAATCATGATATTGGTCCTCTAATTGTTTAATTAGCATGATAAACCTCCATATTTTGTCTATCTCTTCTATTGTTAAACTTCTCATTTACTCTATTACACCTCTTGCATTTACCATTAGTGTCTTTATATAATATATTAAAATATTCTCTGCATCCTTTTGTCTCACAAGGAGCGTGATTATCTCTTGGTTTTCTTGTCATATAATTTCCTTTTGCAGTAAGGGTAGGACTCGAACCTACACGATTATCTCTCCCAAAATAATCACTACCTAAACAGGGTAGCGTGTCTGCCAATTCCACCACCTTACTAATTAGATTATAATAATCCTTGATACTTCATTGCAGATATTAGACGCATCATGCCTAATCCAAATCCCCATCTTGGTATAAACTTATTGCTTAGATATTCTTCTAGTTCTTTCATTACTCTTTTTTCACCAAATTGTTTATACAATGTTTGTGCATACTTACCATCTGATTGGTTTAAGAAATTGTATCTCATTTCTTCTACATCACAAGAGCGTTCAGCACAACCTATTGTTTCACCTACTGGTGCTAATAGAACATCACACTTTTTATAAGTACTACCATTTTGTTTCATATTAAAGAAAGGGTTAGATGCTTTAGTAAAATTCTTTAAGAATACTACTGGACTATTCTCTCCTATTTTCATTTCATGTTCAGCCTCTACAGTAGGAGATTTAAACATACTTGCTATCGTTTGATATTCTAAATGAATAGGTTTTTCTTCAAAACCTAAGAAAGTCAATAACTCTGTTAATGTTTTAAGCAAAGTTTCATAATCTCCATGTGATTCAACTTCAAACATAGTAAATGAACGCAAGTGCCTTGACGGTATCATATCTTCGTCACGCTCATCTCTATAAGATGTTGTTATAGAATAACACCCTTCCCATTTAGGATTGTTTAACAAATAATGCTCTAATCTCATTTGATTCGTTTGCGGTTGAGACCATTCTGAACCATTGAATTTAAACTTTACTAAACTATGTGGGTTTTCACATGCACTAAGTATAGACAAATCCTTTTGTCCGTCTACCTCTATATATCCTTTAGCTTCCCTAAAGAACATTCTTAACTTATTAACTACCTTGTCGTACTCTTCTGGTGTGTACATTGTTATCCTTTATTTGTATTCTTTGTTATCAAACCATTCTAAAATTCTTATAAATAAACCGCATATAATTATATACACTATAACAAATAGTATAAATTCTATCATGATTCTCCTATGATTTCATCGTCTATTACATCTTTAGAATAATATATAAGAGATTCTAAGTTTTCTCCATTTTGTAGTAATTCTACATCTACAATTAGATTACCACCTTCGTTTGCCATAATACCTTTAAATGGACCAACTTCTATTTCTACTCTATCTTCTATATTAGGGTCTATCTTTTCTAAAGCACCGTCAAGTGCGTCTACGTATTTATCACCTGTTACGCTGTACCCAAGAATCTTCCTGAGTACAGCTTTAAGGTTTTGTAAATGGTCTCTAATTAGACTGCGTTTCATATTTCTCCTTCACATCTTCTATGTGACAATTAATTACATCCCAGTTAATACCTATAGTGCAATCATGCTTACGCTCTAATAATTCCAATACTTCACCACATTCTTTTGCAGTCAATATATCTTCTTTACTATTGTCAAATCCTTTAGCACACCATTGAATATCTTCAGCAGACCATTCTGATAGAAGAGTTATAGCATTTCCTTCTTTATCTCTTTTAATCATACTCTCTCCTAGAGTTCGTTTTGCCTAAAATACTCTGTAAGCTCTTTTTTGTAATGAGCTATCATCTTTTTATTATGTTCTGATACGCCTTCATATTCATCAAAAGCGTTAAGCATATTTTTAGCTATTGTTTCTATGTTCTCTTTTCTTTCTTTTAATATGCTCATTTCATATTGAGTGTGATTAAGCGTTAGACCTGCTTGATTTGCTTCATATTCAATATACTTGTCTTTCATTCTTCCCATTATAAATCCACCGTTTGTTCTATTGTTGAGTATACATCGTGTACATCTATAAATATTCCATCATCTATAAATTCTTGTATACTCTTTAATAATTGTTTATACGTAGCATTTTCAGCTTTTAGACATGCTATTTCTCTAGCAAAGTCTCTATCATTTTGTATATAATCTTTTGAGGTAGTTATCATTGTTTATCCTTAATAAGATTAATAAAATCATCTAATGGTAAAGAGATGTATGGGTCTTTACGATTTTTCTTGATAACTAATGCAGGTATTGCATTCTCTCTTTTATTAGCTTCTGCTTGTTCTACTGAACTCCAGAATTGTAGTCTTTCTACATTCTTGCATTCAAAGCTAAATGGTATCTTCCTTTTAGCAAGAGGGGAGAGTTTTATATCCTCTCCCCTTTCACCCATAATAGCACCTTTTATATCATCATCTTCTAACATAGGAAACGCATTTAACAGTAGTTCTACTACATGATTTTGTAATGCTCTTCCTTTTGCTTTAGCTGATTTAGCCTTCATAAAAGCCATCCTTTATGGTCATAGTTTTCTAACATTATTGATGCACTCAACTTACTTGTTACATTTAATGATATAGCCCAAAATATTCCTCCTTCATTAAGTTCAGTAAATTGAATACTGATTATTCTAAAGAACTTAATTGAGAAAGCTTTAGCACCTTTTTCAACCTTGGATTCTAGCTCTACCAACCCTTTGAGTGGATTTCCCATAGACATCTCCTATTACTTCGTATTTTAGTGTTTCGCCTGTCATTTTCATCTCCACTCTAAATCCATTACCAGTTCTTGTTTTACCGTCTGATATTGTCTTTATTGGATTTTTATTTGTGCCATCAATCATGATGAGCTTATCTGCGTTTTGTTCAATAGCAGAACTATCTTTTGCACTATGGACATCTAAGGGTTTTCTTTTCCCTCTTTCGTCTTTTACAGCACCTCTTGATATGTGAGATACACCTATCATTATAGTTTTAGTATCTACTGCTATTCTTTGTAAGTCTAATGATATACGCTCCATCTTTCTCATAGGGTCGTTACTACCATTAACTATGATTTTATCCATTGTATCTACCATAACAATATCAGGTTGCTCATCTACAATCAACTCTTTTAGTGAGTCAATACGAGGCTGAGTTTCCATTATCTTTACATGTTTGATAGATTCTAAATAATCATTAACAATCTCATTATCTTCTCTTAATGCTGTTGTTATTTCTTCATAGGTTTGGTCATATGCTATTTGAAAGAATCTATGTATCAATAGATAGTTTGGTACCTCTAATGTTATATAGAGAATACTAAACTGCTTTAATGCTACAGCTATATTCTGTAACCAAGCTGATTTACCTACACCTGTATCTGCAATTATTACAACAAACTGACCTTCTTCCATAATATAGTCTGAGCCTATATCCCATACTTCTCTTAGGTTAAATTCAGTTCTACTGTTGTCTAATAATCGTTTCATATACTCTTGATGTATTTCAGCAGGTGACATAACGCTTACACCAAAGTTCTTAGCTTTATAGAACTTGCACATGGAGTCACAAAATGCTGACATGATTTTATCATCACATCTGAATTTATAATCATAATCATCATAAATTCGTGCTACCATCTTATTGCGTTCTGATTCACCAAGTGTTGGTATAGCTACTCTAGCACATGCTGTTGCCATTTCCTTGCTTAAACCCCAGACATTCTTCCAGACAGTTGCCATACGCATTAGCGTGTTATTTCTTCCGTCTGGAAATGAACTGTCAGCCATTTTCTGAACACAAGTAACATTAGAGTTATACTTAGTTCCTATCTTGGCTTTAATAGGTTTATCTGTTTTGGCAGGAGCTATTCTTTTAGCTTTTTTATCAGCCCATATATGCTCTTCATTGTTATACTTATAAAAACTGACTCTTTTATCATTATTAATTGCATATTCTTGAATCTGCTCATAAGTACATTCTTTAAGCATTGTATGTGTAACGGGTACTTTATAGCGTTTAGATTCAGGCTTATCATTTAATGTATGCTCTAATCTTATAATTCTAGCTGAATCATAGATTGGGTCAATATTATAGCCTTTAAAATCACGCTGTATTGTTTCTTTAAGTAATTCAGGTAGATTATTACTTGGTTCAAAACCATAATAATCAGGTATTATTACATGGAATCCTTTACCTGAAAACCATACATGTATATGTTCATTGCTTGCACCTCTTTGAATTAAAGACTCGACAAAGTTTAGAACTTCTTTCATTAATTTGTCACCATCGTTATTTAAATCAAAGTCAAACAATATCCTATCAATTGCATACATTCCTTTATAGTCTTTAACAGATTTAACATCATATATGCTATCATCCATTAAATACATAGAGCGAAATGTTTGCACATCTTTATTCATATAATCTTTGAGCTCATTGTATGGTATAAACTTTCCTCTGTTAGAGGGTAGACCTACAACAATCTCTACATTGTTTGGGGTGTTATCTTCCATGTAGTCTCTCTTGAGTGATTGTTAACTTCTGTTATATTTACACCTGTGATTTCTTTCTTCTCTCGAAGCCTACGCCATTCTCTTGTATATGAATCTATATTATGTTGCTTACTATATTTATCCCATCCATGCAGTTGAATATCTTTAAAGTTATGAGAAGAGATGAATGCCTCACCTCTTCCCATCATTAACTGCTGGTCAATATAGTCGATTATAATACCGCCTATAGTGTCATCCATATTAAGCTCCAGAATAATTTCTAACGAATCCTTGATTTGCTGAACGCAAGAAATTAGTCTCTAAAGCTTCTTTTGTTTTGTCAATCAAATCATATGTCCACTTTTTACCAGAGTTAGTATCGTACTTAATATATGGAATCACTTGACCTATCATTTTTTCTTTGAATCCTTTAGGTAGAAATGCTTTAGTTAGATGCACTTTATTACCTTTAAAGTCATTAACTATTTTACCATCTACATCTTCAAATTCAAGCTCAATACCACATGCTTCTAATGCTTTTAGTGGTTTAAATGCAGAACCTCTTGAAACAATTATATCATCATCGTCTGTTTTGTAAGAGCCTTTGATTTCTATAAATGATTCCCAATCCTTTTCTACATCATCTACTGTGATTTTCATGTATATATCTTCTTCCCAAGTACCGCCATCTCTCTTTTGAAACTCTTTACTGTACTCAACTTCTACATCTTTTATCTTACCTTGGTTTACAAAATATCCCATGTTAACCTCCTATTTTTGCTTTACTATTTTTGTTTCTATTTAAAGTACCATTGCTATTTACGCTGGTATTACTTCCTTTTTTGCCTTGCTGTTCTTGAGCATTTCTAACCTCACTAGCACTTGCCATTGATACATCTATTCCAATCCCAAATACAGCCAAAGCACGACCAACTGCTGACGTTTCACAGTTTTCTATATATGATGTATTATTAATAAATGAACTACCTTTTACTTCATAAGCATGACCTGTAGCAACGCATTTATCGTCTAAATAAACCTCTGCTTTAAAGACACATTTTTCATCATCATCACTTAACAAAGAAGTATGTATGGAGCCATTATCATAATTATCTCTAAAGTATTTAACCCTTTCTTTTACCTCTACATACTCTTTGCCTTTTATATTTACTGTTTTCATGCTATTGCTCCTACTTCTTTCATCATACGACCATGTAGCTGTATGTGTTTATTCATAATCTTATCAGCTTTAGTCGACTTTAAAGCGTGATTAGCACTATTATATAATGACCACATATCTCTAGGCTCAAATTCTTCTTGAGGTGGTTTTAACCAATGCCTTCTAGCTTCTGATAGTTGTCTATCACTTAGTATTCTATTACCCCACATTTCACCTAATAATTGATATGCTTTATTATCTGTAATTCCTAAACCTGTCATAGACTCTATGTCTTTTTCAAGTTCAGTCCATACACCCTGAGCGTTTTGAAATAAGTCTACAACTAGTTGTTGTTCAAGACTATCCCATACATTCTTTGTATGTTTCTTTAATGTTTTAATCTCACCATTAAACATTAAGTTGTCACACACAAATACACTCTCTCCAAAACACCATCCTACAGACATGGATTTATCATAGCTGTTTCTAATACCGATAGAACGCCTTGCTACTGATTTTGTGTCTGGTTTTTCATATGTTAATACACCAAAAAACTTACCTGCTTCTCCTTCATATTCAATATTTCCATCAGCGTCTTTTGATGTACCTTTATTAACTGCATATTGGCTATTTACAAGCTCATATCCATCTAATACTTTATTTGTAACCTGTGTTACATTCTTTACTAAGTCATGATGACTTACTGGTTTATATGATTTTGTTTCTTTAGGTAGTTCAAACTCTTTAAGCTTATTAAAGCTTACTAATTGACTACCTGCCTGTCTCATTAGTGTCATTCACTTTCTTTCTCACTATATTTTATAAACACATCGTTATGAAAATCAGGGTCGTTTTCCATTATGTTTATAATCTCTTTGTCTTTTAACCTGTCTATTATTTCTTCTGAGAAATAATCTGTAATAAACTCTGCTTTTTCAGAGCTATTCATATAATGCCATCCGTTAACGACATTATGTATCTTAATCTGTTGTTCTTCCCACTTATCAGTATTATCCATCATAGTGTTACTTCCTATCTACTATTTTACAGGGCTTGCCCAGGCATTTATAACATGGTTTATGCTTACTATCCTTGACAAGATTAGGGAAATCATGGTAAAAATAGAATTTTCTTGTATTAACAGGATTACCATCTACAGATAACTGTATTTGAATACTGTCATATACAAGTTTACATTTAGGGCAATATCCTAGAGTTCCTGAAGTATCATCAGATTTTATTGTATATTCATGTTGTTGATATTCATATGGTAGATACCACGCACCATACGTCATATCCATATGATGCTTCCTCCATTTCTCTGTTCTTTTACTTGCCATTTTATATCCTAATTTTTAGGGTGATTTATCTCTTATAAGTTGTTAAATTGCTTAAGAATAACGAGATACTTTACTTATTATAAACCACCCTTGTTAAACTGGAGGTATTATGCCAGCTTTTTAATTCTAAGTAGATTATTTGCATAATCCATTTTACTTACCTGTAAATACTCTTCAGGTGAATACCTATTTTGCTTTACATGCTCAAATGCGTCTGAACTACGCACTTGTTTTATAAATTCTCTAAGCTCTTGTCTTTTCATCATTCTAATATCTTCAAACTTTGATTTTTGAGTTTTAGAACGCATTCTAGTTTTAAATATTTTATATTGATTATGTGTAAGCCATCCTAGGCTTTCAAATGTGTTAGTTGCCATTAATACCTCCTTATAATATTATTTTACATTCAGGAAAGGTGTCTTTAAACACCTCAATGTAAATCTGTAGCTTCTTTTCAGGTACTTTTACATCGTACCCCTCGTCTTTGGTGATTTCTATATGTAAGTCTATCTTTTTGACGAATTTATCTTTAATACTTGTAGCCTTATCTCCTATGTAAATAAAGCCTTTAAGTGTGTTTAATATCTTGTTCATATTAACCCTTATTTTAATAAAAATATCAAAATAAGGTAAAGGGAAGTAGTGCAAAAGTACTATCTAATTACTACATATTACAATAGGAAAGTAATAAATAAGTACAATATATTTACTATTATGATAATAAAACAAACAGACATTCTAACTGAAATTAGAAACATAATCCTAGCAAGCGGTTATTCAGATGTTGAACTCTCTGAAAAATCAGGCTTGTCTAAGGAGGGGATTTATAAGATTAGAAGTGGGAAAACAACTTCCATTCGTTCTTCCAATGCTAGAAACATTTTAAAAGCATTAGATTATTCTTTAGAATCATCTTTAGATGGATTAAAAATTGTAAATCTATTAAAACCCGTTGAATTTAGAGGAATTGACGAAATGCTTAAAAAAACCAATAATGCTAATGAAACATTAAATCTTTTAAATACGCAATCTGCTACTATAAATACTTTTATAAAACAGATTGATGAAAAAGATGAAAAACTTTCTTTAGCGGAAGAAGAAATTAATAAACTAAGGTCTATAATTGAATCAAAAGACAAATTAATCTCTAAAACTTCACAACATATACCACCACTTGAGCCAAGCAGGTATCAATGTCATACTAAAATGGTATTAGGCATACCAAGTGATGCTGACTCTAAAGAACATATTGAGGCAGGTAATGTATTTTTAAATGCCACTTTTTTGTATGCTGAATTATTAGGCTATAAAGATAACTTTGAATTGATTAATAAGCCTTTTCTTGAGGTGTTACACCCTGATGAGTTTGAAAGAATGGCTAGGTCTGAACCTGAAGATATATGTACTACCCCCCAAGAGCTGAATGGTAAATATATTTATTTAAAATTAAAAAAGAAAGATGGCTCACCTGTATTTGTAAAATCACACTCAACTGCTGTAGAATTTGATGGGGGTTACCTAGTTAGTTCAGACCACATTCCCATAAGTGAAGAAGATTATTTAACTGAAGTATTAGGCTCAATTGATTCAGGGGTTACTGGGCAAGGTTAAATAAACAAAAGCCCCAGCATAATCCCTCTTAATGCCAAGGCTTTTTGTTATTATGATAACGCAAAACTATTTGCAACTATCATACCAAAGCTATAAAAGCTATCATAACTAGCTTTAAACAGCTTATTTATTATTTAATGCAATTAATATCTTGCAGTTAGTTATTAATTAATATACTTTTAAATCTACTTACAAATTCATCAAATATTTCTATATTAGTATATCCATCTAATCCCTTTTTATCTATATCTAAATTATCTATATTATCTATCGCTTCTTCTGCATAATCTTTAGCAGATTGCATACTATTTCTTATTTCATCTATATCCATTACTCTCCTTTTATTATTACGCCACATTTATTAGTAAGAGCAGGTATTTTAGACCTGCCCTTGTTTTTTACGCCTTTTTCCATTAACCTATCTATATGCCTTTGAAGTTTAATTTTCTTAGATTCTTTCATAGGTTTATGAGTTGCAGACTTAATCTTTTTTCTTCCCATTAATCCCCTACTCTTAATACTGGTGCTAAAGATTTTTTTTGTAAGCCTGTAAACAAAGCTCCACCTTCGTTACCTTCATCATCTGCTTGAGGTGAAAGTATAGCTCCATTATCTAAATGAATTTGTATAGGTCTATCATTCCAACCTAACTCATTAGCTTTTTTATTAGACATATAATCAACCTTGATTATCTTGCTTCCTACTAAGAACTGAAATTTATCAGTCCATAGTTTAGTATAATCTGTTTTACTCATTATTTACCTCCATATTTATTTAAACATTTACAAAAGTCTTTAGCATCTTTTATTAAATTTGATTGCAATTTTGCATCAAGTTTACTTTCAAAACCATTTCCTGTAAATTTCCATGCATCTCCAAGTAAGAAGTTATATTTACCATTACTTATATATACTTCTGACCCTTCTTTCGTAATATGATATTCCCATTTATTCATTATTTACCTGCTTTCTCGTCTATTTCACATTGGTCAGCCCAATTACAATATTTACACTCCCATTTCTCTCTTGGTGAGTCTTTCATATCTATCTTGGGTAAACCCTTGTCTATTGATTCTTTTAGCCTTAGCCAGTATTCTCTGGCTCTATTTATATATGTCTGTTTAGCTACTTCATAACTATTCATATCACCTGTATCTTTGTTGTAAAACACTAAGAACATACCATCTAATCTTCCATACAGCTTTTCTACAGCCATACCATAAGATGCTAGCTGTAAATCATAAGATTTCTTTCTGTATTTCTTAATATCTCCTTTGCGTTTACCAAATAAACAGGTATAGCTAAAGGCGTTGGCAGTCTTAAAGTCATACAGGAATATTTTCCCATCTTTAGTCTCTAAGACTGCATCTGCAAAGCCTCTAACAAGGAGTTCTTCTACAACCAATTCCATCTCCACATCAATAGATGTAATGCCATCAGAATTATGAGCTATCGCCTTTTCCATGTCATCATGGAATATTGTACCTAAGTTCATATTTCTATAAGCTTCATCTGTTGTAAAGTTGGTTTCTTCATACTGATTATACTTATAATATTGCTTTCTAAAGCACGAATTTGCACTAGACGCTCCAAAGTACTTTTCATTACCAACATACCTTGCACGCCTGTTTACATCGTTTTTATATTTTATATAGTTATCAAGTATTTCAGGGAATGGATTCATTCTTTTCCTTTTAATGAATTTATAAGATATTTTTCTCCATTCATCCAATCACATAATTCTTCATATTCACTATCTATACAGTCATCATCCCATTCTTTAACAATGTTATTTATATGACTCCAAGAATCAAACCATTGCATTGCTCTTATATGGGAATCAGGATGCTTTTTATAAAACTTAATTACTGCTTCTCTCTTAGTCATTATTCTTCCCTTCTTTCAATTTTATCAATTATAAATGACATTGGCTTTACTTTTTTACCATCATCAAAATCTCTTATAAAATCATGTAATTCAGATTCATGGTCTGGATTTATATACACATCATAACCATTTTTAAAACCCCCTAAATATTCACCACCTCCATCAAATGATATAATTATTTCTTC
>VTLG01014309.1_pt1 | contig 11856 bp, 9 predicted proteins | sample 4694571 | NCBI WGS metagenome assembly VTLG01 (sample SAMN12604809, study PRJNA352737) | marine metagenome | biome: ENVO:00000447; feature: ENVO:00000209|ENVO:00000569|ENVO:01000036; material: ENVO:00002151; isolation source: viral sequences binned using virsorter ... | reverse complement strand
CTTATTTGAGGTTTAGCTGTTCATATTAATTCGCCCTTCTTGCCTTGCTAGATCAATCTCTTTTTCAAGTTTCTCGAACTCCCAAGGTTTCATCTTGGCGATGTCAGAACCCTTCCAGATTTTTTTATTTGCATCTGTATCAGTAACAATCTCTTTTACTTTAGTAGATTTTACTGCTTGAGCTGCACTTTTATTAGTCTTTCTTGGCTCTTTTGTCATACCAACATCGGCTTTATATAGATCTAATACTCTACTTGCCCACCGTGCATCTTTGTTGTTTTTATATATGCCATCAGATATTGATTCTGGTTGTTGATCAAGCCACTCTAAAAACTTCTCATCAGTCTTGATTTCAATAAAATCAGGATGTAATGTTGTAAGTTCTTTATAAGCACTTTGAACAATTAAATCTTCTTCTCGCTTTTTAAGAGAATCAATCTCACCCCTGAGATCTCCTGCTCTTTGTTCTGCTTGCATGGATGCAACAGACTCTACAACTTTGTACACGTCTGGATACTTTTGTTTAAACTCCATTATTTCGTCAGGAGTCGTTGGTACTTGTACTCCAGTATCCGAAACTTTATTAGCAGCTTCCAGACCTTCACGTTCCTTTTTCCACTCTTCAAGTTTCTTGTCATAATGTCTTTTTAAGTCATCATAACGTTTTTTGTAGACAGTGCCATCTTCTTCTTTTGTTTCCACAAAACTTTCACCTTTTGGAGTGGCTTCTTGCGAAGTGTCCGTTTCGTCTTGTTTTGCTTCTTCTTCTACTTTTTCTTCCTCATCATCATCTTTATAAACATCTGCTCGATACTTATTACGATAAAGATTTGGTTCATTTATTGTACCAAAAGAATCATTTGGTTTATTAGCTCTTACGCCTTTTACTTGTTTTGCCATAGTTTTATACCTCATTCATGCAGTGCCACTGGCTGTGGGTAGCTGCTTCGGTTTGTTAGGGCCACTAATACTGTGGGTAGCTAACGAAATCTTTTCATCACACTCTTACTGGAGGTGCGAGAAATGATTCTTGATCAGGATTATCCTGAATTCTTTCTGGTCTAGGTATGGGCATTATCATTTCCTGTGGTCTAGATTTAGGAGTTATCATTCCTCTTGATCTAACTCTAGGTTTTTTTGGTTTAGGAATTGGTGCTACTTTTTCACTTAAAATAGGTCTGGTCTTAAACCAGTTTTTTGCTGATATTGCTCTATTACGTTCTTCATTACCCTTAGATATTTTGTTTATTAATCCTTTTTCTAAAGCTTGATTTATATCGTTTGTCTTATCATAAACATTTTTAAATGTAATATATCTTACAGCTTTTGGATTTTCTGGTGTTCTTTTAATTCTTTTACCGTCTCTTGTTCCATCAGGTCTTAATCCACCCACATGATATGCTGAGTATAGTACAGCATAATCCATTGGGTTGGTTGCTTGATACTCAGGATGATCTCTATCAAATTCTTTCATGCCGTATGTAATAACCTGTCTGTTTACTTCATCTAATTCTTCGTCAGTAAGTGCAAATGCCATATCTTGATTATGTTTTTTTCTAGCAATTTGTCCTCGTAATCCAAGATAAGGTGTAAGTTTTTCAATTAAATTTTTAGAAAATCCATAATTTTGTAATTCTTTTAATCCTTGTCTTCCTAAATCAAAACCTAACCCTAATGTTAAACCACTTCTATCCCTTTGTGTTAAAGGAACATTACCTCTTCTTGGATCTACTTTAGGATCTATTTCTACATCAGTTAATAAATCGTAAGTTTCTTTTTGTTTTTGATCTTTTAGTTTTAATTCTTGTAATCTATCTCTTATAAATTTTCTAAAATCAATTTTTACTTTATCTCGTTCTACTCCGTACTTAGACTTATCTAATTCTTCTTCACTTGATTTTTTATCTGATGTAGGACTTGTGCCAAATTTTTCTATAAAACCACGTTTTAAATCTTGTATTATTTCTCTTAAACCTGCAATCTGTGTAGCAGTATCTTCTTCAGATTCTTTATTTACAACGTCACCGTCTGCTTTTTTTATAAAACCACCACGATTAACTTGCTTTTGAGATTCTTGTTGTCTGCGTTCAACTTCTCTTTTGCCACGATTATTTATCTTTTCTAATTTGTCATAGCCAATCTCTTCTGCTATAATTTTTGGAATGTATACTTCGTTTCGTGATACTGCGAGTTGAACTCTACTCTTTATAGGTATTTTAGGGTTTCCGTACTGAATGTCAACCCCTTTCTCTTTTAAACTATTAATTGCTTTTAATATCATGTCAACAACATCTTGTCTACCTGCGAACTCTGCAGCAGGTGCATTAATAATAAAATCACCTTCCTCTGCTTCCATCGGTATGTCATCTGCTATAGTTTGTTGATCCGTAGCGTTTTGTTGTGGTGCAATAAATCCTGCACCCTGCACGATTTGTGATACAGGTTTTACAGTAGTGCCACCTTCTTGTTTACCTATGCGACCACCTTCTGCTGTAGCAAATCCTCCACCACCACCAAATCCTGTATCTCCCATAGAACTGGTATCAGCACCACCAAAACTATCCCCACCATCATCAGACTGATCAAAAAATGGATCAGGTGCTTGAGGTGCAGGAGGATCGAAACTAACCTCTCCAGTAAAACCCTCACTGTACACATCAGTTGTAGGAGTTTCACTAAATAAAGATATTCCAAAAGGACCTACATTAACCGAACCTGATTGAAAATCCATACCTCCTTCAAGTCTTTCTTCTCGTTCCACTCCTATTTCTAAAGATGGAATCATATCTGGAACATTAGGTGTGGTGTAATCTCCGTATGTGTAATCAAACACAAATTGATCTGTAGGATCTATAAAATTATCAACTATGGTTTCAAGAGTCGCAGTAGTTTTATCTGTTGAAGTGTACTCACCTGTGCTTACTTTATTTAACAATCCTTGTACTTCCTCTAAACTCAAATCATTTATATTCTTTGTTCCAACATCACCTCTTAAACCAGTGGTAGCAATCCCTCGTGATGTTCCAACCATCTCTCCCATGCCCATCACAAAACCACCTTGTCCTGTTTTAAAAGCTAAAGTACCATCTGCACCTAATGCGATCCCTGTTACTTCTCCTGCTCTACCTCCACCTAAATTCACAGTTCCATCTTCAGAGTTATAATCTCCCATACCTATGGTTGGATCAACTTGGACTCTTTGATTTGCAACATCTTTTTTTAATTTTTCTTCTGCTAAATTTTCTATATCACCGTACATACGCATTGCGTATTGTGTAACTAAACCATTTTCTTCAGCGTATATTGCTGCTTCAAGTGGTGTTTGAAATACTTTACCATCTAGTGCGATAGGACCTTGTATGTCTTGATGTGTAACTTTACCACGAAAAGATGTTATATCTACAGGTCTAGCAGTTGCTAAATCTATTGCAGTAAATGCTGAGTATCCGGGGACACCTTCTGCAGCTCTTGTCGCTTCTGTTATTTGTTTTTGTTGAAACTTAGCACCAATCCCTTGAGCAGCGTAGGCAACTGGCAGTCCTAAAGTATTAGCTGTCAAACCTGATAAAAAAGGTTGTTGAATTGCAACTGTGCTTCCTGAAACTGGTGATTGTCCTACAATTGTTTTTAAAGAAAAAGCTTTTTGTAAATAATCTCCTGTTCTAACTAAGAAAGAATCATCTGGACTAGGCCCTTTTAATTGTGGGTTTAACTCTATCTCAGTAAGTCTTCTTGGAAAAGTTTGTTCAACAAAAGGTGCAACGCTTCTATCTCCCTCTGTGTCCTCCATGAAAGCTAGTTCCGTAGTTTCAATAGGAGTTTGATTTTGACGAGCTAATCTCATAATTCTATCATCATAAACATTAGCAACGTTAGCCGATGCAAGCAGTGGGTCGACACCAAGTTCAGGTGCAATAAACAAACCACCACCAAATGCAGGATCTAATATTTCTTCTGCTTCGTAACGTGTACCTTTGCCATATATATCTTCAGAGGTAATTACATCAACATCATCACCACTAACTTCTTGCTGAACCACTGGAGTTTCTGCTGTTCCTACGTTTCTTGCAAAAGAAAAATTATTTAGGTCTTGTACATTGCTCTGTATTGTTTTACTTTCTGCACTAATATCTCCTTTGTATTCATACTTATTTGTTTTTAAATTAAATACTCCAACTTGATCATTTGGGAGTTTTATCAAGATAGCAGGGATATTTGCGTCACGAAGATCTTCTAATACTTTTTCGGCACTTGTTTTCTTCTTTGTACCATATAATTGTATTTGTTTTTTCTTTATATCTTTTAATGGATCTGTTCTAGCCATCAATTACTCTTGCTGTTGTCCTTCAGGGATAGAAGTGTTGCCAGTAAAACTGCTTTCCCCTGCAACTGGCGAAGTTCCGACTCCGATGTCGCCACTACCATCGCCCTGTACACCAAGTCCTGTTGGTGCTTTATCCACTCCTCCAGAGCTTGCCATGCTGTTGGGTTGTTGATCAGGGGTTTGAGCTTGTTGTAATTCATTTAGACCTCTTAATATTTCTGCAAATATTTTTGCTTGGTTTTCATCGTTTACCAAACTATCAGGATCTATGTCTTGTGCAATGGCTAATTCTCTAATTAAATTAGGTATTTTTACAAATGGAGCAAGCATAGGATTAGATACAGTTTGTAACAATGCAGTTAAACGTTGACTGCGTACTTCTTTTTGCATTACTGCTGCAGTACCACGTGGTTTTATTTCTAAGTCCCCTACTATGTCAGGTGAATCATCATTAAATTGCATATTCCACTGAAAGTATGCTTCTCCTAAAGGTTTTAGAAGAAAATCATCTATATTTTTTATTACTGTTTTCATGGATAGATTTGCACCACCCATTAACATCGACAAACCTGCTGCAGTTCGACCTGTGCCACTAACGCCTGTCTGTCCGTGAAGTATTGACGGTATACCTGTTTCTTCATCTGCAAGCTGTCTTGATAACTGATACATCTGTATGTTTTCAGGTGCAGTATTTGGAAACTTTAATCCGTTAATAGCTGTGCCAGTCACACCAGACTGTCGTCTGAATATTTTACCGGGGAATATATCCATGTTCTGACCGGGGACTAAACTTGCTTCATCTACATCAAACACAAGATTACCTGCTAATGCTAAATTATCTATAGCCATTCTCATGTGTCCGTTCATAAGTAACTGTGCATCTTCCATGTTTTCTGGTACACCTGTACCAAATATTTGATAAGGATTTACTTCATATGGAAATACATGAAAAGGTATTCTTGCAGGTGTAAACGGATTAAGAACAAATCTGATAACCTCATTACCACACACCCAAGCATTAACTTGAAGTTGATCCATATTAGATATATCTTGGTCAATTAAACCTTTTGCACCATCAAGAAACGATTTATCCATTACCCCCCAATACTCTAATACTTCATATCTGTTTTTATTGTAATTAGGCTCTGTTTCGTCATCTCTAATAGTATCCTCATAATATTTGTCTTGATAATTAGGTCCTTGTGCTATTACATTATCAATCGCTTCAATATTAAAGTAAGGGTATCTAGCCAAATTACGTAGCTGTTGTCTATTCATACGATGTCTCTGTATAACGTATTCACAGTCATCAGACTTTACAGCAGATGGGTCTGGAAAAAAATCCCAACACGATACAGATTCTATTTCTGGACATATTATTTCTTCTGGTGTGTACATACGTTGTCCACCATCATTTCGTGTCCATTTATGTAATCTTTTACTTTTAAGCATAGGTCCTTTGATAACACCAGTGCCTAAAAGTATTTGTTCAAATATAGCATTTCGTAACACGTTTACTGCACCTGTATCAGTAAGTTGATCGTGTATTTCTTTTTCCATATTCAAAGCTGCTTCTTGTGCAGGACTTATTTGAGGTTCACCAATTTTTGCAGGACCTTCTTCTAAAGGTGTACCTTCATATTTTTCTTGTAAACCACCTAGAAAATCCATAGCTCCGGGTTGAACTTGTCTACCATCTCCCGGAAAACCATACGGATCTAAAGGTTGTTTCATTTGATCTAACGGTGTTTGCATGTGGGCAAACTCTGCTATACCTTCAGGGACAGGAGTTGATTCAACAACTATAGGAAACTTTTTATTTGCAAAAAGAATATCAGTTATTTGTCCAAACGCTGCAAGAACTTTTGTCTTAGTTATTCTTAAAAATACTCGTGAACGTTCAGAGTCTCTATACTGTGTTGTTGAGTCGTATATCCCTCTAAAGTTTTTATAAGCTTTAAGCCATCGCTGCTCGTGTGTGTACCGACCATCTTCAGCACTTTGAAACTTATCTTTTATGTAACCAACAATACCAAGAAGTTCCTCTTGTGGTTCATCCACACTCGCTATGGTATCATCAGGTGGTTGCAAGAAATTGTCAGACATGATTTTCCTTTACGAAAAGTAGTTTCTGTCGTCAGCCATCTTAAATAAAGAAGCTTCAACAGTTGCTTTTGTTTGCTTCTTTGGCATGTCTTGTGTTAACACATCTGGATTTACGTCTGTTGTAAACTCAAGACCTTCTCTGTACAGTTTATTAGAACCTTGAGCATCATCTACTGATACTTTATCTGATCCCATAATGTAAGCTGCACCTTGATTAAGATTATCTGCCATTATTATCTCCCTTGATTTAGTAATTGCATTTGTTCATCCAACGATAGTTGGCTCTTTCTTTCAGCTTCTCTTCTGAAATCTTCTCCCATTTTACGGATATTCATTTGCTCTTGTATAGCCTTCTCATCATCTGCTACAGTTTCAAGTTCCTTTTTTTCTATAGGTCGCATTAATTCTTCTTGAGTCGCAGGTCTTTCGTCTCCTGTTCTTTCTGCAGCAAAAGCAGTTGATGGTCGTAAAGACTCAACCAAAGCCAACCCACCTGTAGGGCCTAACAATGCTGTTGTCCCAACGTCTATCGCTACGTCTTTTATTAAGTCAGCAGGGTCATCAAATAATTCTTTTACACCCTCTGCTCCTGCACCTAATATTATAGCAGTTTCTAAAAGTCTGTTGCCTTTAAGTTTATCTTTTAAATCTTGTATTCGTTTGTTATGATTGTCAACCATCTCTTTGTTGACTGTCTGTTGAGTGTTTTTTTGTTTTCCTTTAAGCTGATCAGCTTGAGTTTTTAACTTTTCTATTTTAGTTAATTGTTTTTCTAATCTACCTATTTGTTTTTCATTGTCCTCTACAATGTTTTCAATAGCAACTCCTGCTCCAACAGACTTATTTTCTAAATTTATTTGAGACTTTGCTACAGCTTCATCAATAACATTTGGTGTGTCAAATTTTATAAGAGGAAACTGAGAAAAATTCTTTTCTCCAAATCTATATATTTTACCAAAAACTTCTTTTGGACTAGATTGTCCAATGTCATTTAAAAATATAGAATTAAAATTTTCGGCAGCTCTTACACTCAAGGGAAGTTTATCTGTATCTCTACTCACTTGATAGTGTGTTAGACCAACATCACCTCTGGTTGAATGACCTAACACTCTGTTTGCTACATCTGGGCCGTGTTCATCAGCTATAGCACTAAATACGTTTTTACGCAACAAACCAGATGTGAACGGTATTTTTTTACCAGTTCTTTCATCTATTATATCTAACTTCATATCGTCAAATACTTTTCTAACGGCAGTATTAACTTTTTTATCTAAGGTAGGTAACTTGTTTTTAAATATTCTTGTATTTTTTTCTGTGCCGTCAGGGTCAGCGACCTCTGCTAAAAATTGAAGAACACCATTTGGCATAGAGGATAGTCTGAAATTCATAGCTTCACCCTTGTTACTTATTCCTAGCAACGTAGCTGATCCTTTTTTTACATGACCATACTCAGCACCTTGTTTAATTTCTGATCCTGTAGTTAAATTTGCTATATCTCTTGATCTCAATCCAGTAAGATGCTTAACTAAAAGATACCCTGCAGCTTCATATGAACCTTCATTAACTAATCTCAAAACAGATCTATTAATAGCTTTATTTATATCTGCTATTGGAGGTAATTTAACTTTTTTAGCTAATCTTGCTTGGTCTGCAGCTTTTATATTTGAACCTCTAGCCAAACCTCCTGTACCAAAAACTTTTTTCTTTAAAGGAAATTCTCCTGCATCTTCCGTAATGTTATAAAGTTTTAGTAAATCGTTTTCAACTGAAGTTAAAGATGTAAAAGCACCTTCACCACCTACAGTACCTCCTAATTTTACTAATAATTCTTTATCTTTAAATACAGAAAATTTATCGCTAGTTGTTAATCCTATTTCTTTTAAAGATTTTAATAACGGACTAAAATTCCTAGTTTTAAGTTCACCAGTCTTTTTGCCTTTATAATTTTTTGTAAGCTCAAGAGCTTGACCAATAGTAAGATTTTCGTCTAATTTTATTGCCATCTGTTAATATCCAAATGTTTGATCATGCGTCTGGTAGACCTGATTCTTGATACCATCAAGCGTTTTATGAATAGACACATATCCTGTCATCCTTGTCATAAGCATATATCGTAACGCATCGTATGCGTGATCTTCTGCTTTCGTATCTACGTCTTCTGCGTTGGTTTTACTTAATGGTATGCCTGAAAGTTGTTTTATTAAATTAACGCAGTTTGGAAATATTCTTATTCGTGGCTCGTTTGTTCTTGGATCGTCTGCAAGCCTACGATGTATTTCCATCTTTCCTTGTAATCTGTTTCTATCTGATGGTATCCAACGGACACCACATCTCATCATTGTTTCTGCTATCGAAGGGCCGAACCCTGTCTTGTTCCAACACGAAGAGTCGAGGACTGTATAGTGAGGTGTTGGATCTTCTTGTTCTACTTGTAGTATTCTATCAGCTAGTTGCTCTGCTGTCAACTGTTTTACATATAGCTCACGATAGACCCAGATATTATTATCCCAATCAATTGCACCCCATAACACACAAGAAGGACTCGCATAGCCGTAGTCAGCCGCCCTGATACGTGGGAAGTTGGTTGGTAAATCAAAGCTAGGCACAACATGTTTACTCCTACTAAATTCTGGGAACGCTGCACCTTCAGTGACTTCCCAGTCTCCTTCTAATAATCTTTTACGTTCAACCTCTGGTAGTGAACGCAACATAGCTTCGTACTGTCCGTCTGCCAACAAGTATGGATTGTCAGTCAGACGTGCAGGTATGAACCTACGATAGAATAATGGCTCTCCTTCTTTATCGTGACCTTTGGGCCACAAGAAAGGTTTACCAGTTTCAATATCCATTGCAGCAAAAGTTGATCCGTGTTCAGATGGATCGATATACATCTTCTTAACCCACCAACCACCAACCCCTCCGGGGTTCGCTGTGCATCGCATGTACAAATGCTCTTGTAACTCTGGATCGGTTGTTCTTAGTCGTGAACGAAGATAATCCCAAACGTACGGAGATGGGTATTGGGTTATTTCGTCTATGCCTATCCAGTTAAATGCTTGACCTTGAAATCGAGTTACGTCTTTATCTTTGTCTAAGTATGTAAACCAAATCGTTGCACCTGATGGAAAGTGCCACGTTGATTTTGATTCTCTAAACTTTGCACCCGGAAAAGCTTTAGGATATAGCTGTCGTGACTTGTCAATAAGTTCTGTTAGCTCATCCAGAGTACGCCTAAGAAGAAGCCCACGATGGTTGCTATTATGACAGTACCGTAACGGATCTGCCAACAAGGCGAAGCTTTTGCCACCCCCTGCTGACCCACCGTACAACACATCCCTTTCGGAAGAAGACAAAAATTCTTCTTGAGGTCCTTCATTTGGTTGAAAAATAATTTCACGCCCATCCACAAGCTGCTCAACAGCGTTAGGAAGACCGTGTAAGTTTTCTTTATCAATAAGTGTGGTCTCTGTATTATCTGAGAGTGCTTTGTCGACTTTTGTGATCTTTTCTTTGAGTTTCTTTGCATAATGCCTTTTATCCTCTGCCTGTTTAGTAGCTTTTGCTGCTCGTTTTTCTGCATCTCGTAACCTCTTTTGTGATTGCTTACGTGCTTTTACAGCGAAAGAATAGTAATAGTTTGATTTAGGTGCGTTGGGATCTTTCTTAGGTCGCCCACGCCTTCGTTGTTCGGTCATTAATCTTTAGTTGTGTCTGCTTTACGTGGTTTTTGATAATCTTTTTTAGGTTGATAGTATTCTTTGCTTCTATCATACCCAGTTAATTTATCAACTGCTTTAATAAATTGGTTTAGTATGCTAAATCTACCTAACGGTGACCCTGATGGGTTTTGTTCTGTTTTTTCAGGCATCGGTATTTACCCCTTTTTTTGGTGGAAGTAGTACAACACCGTGTATGGCTTGTACATTTACGTTGGTTGTTTCTTGTTTACCCAGTCCAACTCTGTTTAAAAGCGATTCTGCAGCCCTGAAGCGTAAATCATCTCCTCTTTCAGGCACTGGGTTGTCAATTGTGCTTACAAGGCGTGTAGCTGCCTTAAATGCGTTCATAGACAGTACGTTTTGTGTACGTCTGATAATCTCATCTGCAAGTGAATTACGTAACCATGTGACTGATCCCTTCGCATATCCTGCTTTGAGGGCTGCATCGGTTACATTTCCACCATTATCGAAGAGGTTTTCAAGAAACTGCTCTTGTTGTGGTGTTATTTCACGTTCTTTTTTTGGTTGTTTGGCTAATAGGTTTGTCACAAGTATATGCTCTTGGTTGCATGTGAGGTCTATATTCAGGCATTTCACTGATTATTTCATAAACACGAGCTAAACATTGATCGTGGGTCTTGTATGGCCCTCTCACATCTCTTAAATGCTCACAATATTGTGGTATTTGTGGCATACCCCACAAACAAGCTAGTACAATTGCTTCAAACATATCTTATCTTACCTGAAATAGAACGAATGATCAATCAAAAAAGCCAAATACACGTTTAAATACAGTAAATACTTGGTTGCATGTGCTTTTATTGAGTATTCGTTACCTTTATAATAAGAATATACAGATAAATAGTCAAGTGATAAATTATTTTATTGACAAAACGTAAATCTACCTATACAATCGGAGTGTAACCCTCCGGGAAATACACTATACCCCCCCCAAAATAACTGTTTTTAGTATAGGGACACGCTCTCCCTGCAGCGTTAACTATATAGGGTATCCCAATACGTTGCACCGTAATGTGTACAAGTAACTAATTCACCAAAAAATATGGCGATATTGCATGCAAATGCTATGGGGGGTGGGGTGTCCCTTGCGTGCGTGTGCGATTTATTAATATTTTTTTTACATTTTCTCATTGAGAACAGCACCAAGGCAAACACAACCACAAAACAACCAAACTAAAAACCAAAAAAGTAAACATCAACTGATAATACGCACGCACGCACACCGTGTAAGCTAATTTGTCATACAACTAACTTTAAAAGTATTAAATCGATGGTAGTATTGCGAATAATTCCACGAGGGAAGCATAAAAGAATAATCATTTAATATTAATCATTTAAGTATTTATTAAAGGTATACGCAAAGAAAAACCCCCTTAACTAATGTTAAGAGGGCTATTTGGAGGATTAACGCTTGAACGTTAATATTATTATTACATATACATTGTATTTAATGCAACAAGTTTGTATTCACCAGACTTAATTTTTTTTCTGGTTTCATGGATATCCTCACCAAGAAATACATTTCTATATCTTCCAGTTGTACTCGAATAATCCCAAGTATCACTATCAAGATATATTTGGTAAGTGTCACCGTTATCAACCTTCATGGCAATAATTGATTTATAAGATTGAAATATAGTTCTTTTAATCTCGTTATCAATTTGATTAATAATGAATTGGTTTACT
>VTLG01008457.1_pt1 | contig 11859 bp, 13 predicted proteins | sample 4694571 | NCBI WGS metagenome assembly VTLG01 (sample SAMN12604809, study PRJNA352737) | marine metagenome | biome: ENVO:00000447; feature: ENVO:00000209|ENVO:00000569|ENVO:01000036; material: ENVO:00002151; isolation source: viral sequences binned using virsorter ... | reverse complement strand
TTGATAACTTAAAATTGTTGCCGACTAATTATGATGTCAATGTGTCATCAAAAAATATCAGTCACTTCAAAAGTCAAGCTGGTAACGCAGTCGAGTATTGGATAGCCCTTGAACCAGAATCATCTTATCAGGAGGTTGAATAATGAGTATTGATGAAATCATAGAAAGATTGCGTGAAGTTGAACAAGAAGTCATAGACTTACAATCAGTGAATGGTAATTTAGAAGCTAGGATACAAGAATTAGAAGAAGGATAGACAGGTATCCAACAAATTTGAGGTTTATATTATGGAAACTTTTTTGTGGGTGGAGAAATACCGCCCCACAACTATTGATGCGTGTATTTTACCAAACTCTCTCAAGGAATCTTTTTCTGAGTTTGTAAAAGATGGACACATACCAAATCTTATTCTGTCTGGTGGGCCAGGCGTAGGTAAGACCACTGTTGCAAAAGCGATGGTGGAAGAAATAGGTGCAACTTGGATGATGATAAACGGTTCTGAGGAATCGGGTATCGATGTTCTTAGAACTAAAATCAAAAACTTTGCATCAACTGTTTCATTGGAGGGTGGACGCAAGTACATCATACTTGATGAGGCAGACTATCTAAACCCACAGTCAACTCAACCAGCTCTGCGTGGGTTCATGGAAGAGTTTCACAAGAACTGTGGATTCATTCTAACCTGTAACTATAAGAACCGTCTGATCGAACCGCTACACTCTCGATGTAGTGTTGTGGACTTTATCATTCCAAAGAGTGATAAACCAAAACTTGCAGCTGATTTTTTTAGTCGTGTCCAAACAATACTGAAAGATGAGAATGTAAAGTTTGACCAGAAAGCAGTTGCAGAACTTCTCAATAAATACTTTCCAGATTGGAGAAGAGTATTAAACGAACTTCAAAGGTATTCTGCATCAGGTCAAATCGATGCTGGTATTCTTGTAAATCTATCGGAGGTAAATATCAATGAACTTATGGAGTCACTTAAAAACCAAGAGTTTACAAATGTACGAAAGTGGATTGTCAATAATCTGGACAACGATCCTGTCCGTATTTTTAGGAGGTTCTATGATTCTCTTTATGATCATATTGATAAGTCTACGATCCCTCATGCTGTTGTTATCTTGGCTGAATATTCCTATAAGTCAGCATTTGTCGCAGATCAAGAAATAAATCTTCTTGCGTGTATGACTGAAATCATGGCTCAGGTGAAGTTCAAATGAGTTATGAATTGAAAGAGTACCTAAACTCTATAAACCATAGAAAGAATAATCTCATGGACGGTGACGATGAAATGTGGGAGAAGAAGTATCCATCATTCATTGTTAACAAATGTCTTGCACCATTCCCTGATACTATCGGGTTGGTCAATGAGATAAACATCCACCATCATTTAGACAACAAACTACAATTTGACTTTTTACTAAATAGTATTAGACCACGCAAAAGATATACGCCGTGGGCAAAAGCAAACAAGGTTAAAAACCTTGAGTATGTGAAAGAGTATTATGGATACAGTAATGAGAAAGCTAAGTCTGCTCTTGAGATACTAAACGATGAACAGATAAAGACTATTAAAAATAGTTTGAATAAAGGTGGAAAAAATGGATAGCATTAACTGGTCACAGGAGCAAATGCTAGAAGTCGGATTGAAAGAACCAGATGACTTTCTAAAGATACGAGAAACCCTTTCTCGTATAGGTGTTGCTTCTAGAAAAGAAAGAAAACTATATCAGTCCTGTCATATCCTACATAAACAGGGACGATATTACATCGTGCATTTTAAGGAATTATTTGCACTTGATGGAAAACAAACTAACCTATCTGATAACGATGTTGCAAGACGTAATACGATTGCGAATCTGTTAAGAGATTGGGGATTGGTTACAATTATGGGTAGTGCAGAACCAGTGGCTCCCCTAAGTCAAATAAAAATCATTTCGTTTAAAGAAAAAAGTGAATGGATTCTTGAAACAAAATATAACATTGGAAAAAAACGAGAGGCATAAAATGATCGTAGATGCACTTAGAAAAAAGTATGAATATGAAATTATAGCTGCTAAGGCAAACATTGATGTATATCTAAGAAACTCAGCTGGTATCGGTGAACACCCTGATATAGTTGCAGCTGTAGATACTGAAATGGAGAAGTTGGCAGACGCAGAGGACAAGTTAAAAACTCTAAATTCTAATTTTAAATCTAACTCAACAAATCCACAAGTATTAAGTGAGCAAAAGGAATTAGATATTTAGTTGACATTACCCCTAAATTTTTGTTATTATATTTGAATGAGGTTTTATACTAATATCACACAGTGGGGTAACAACCTACTGTTAAGAGAAGTTGTGAACGGTGAAAGAATTAATCGCAAGGTTAAGTATTCGCCCACACTATATGCTTCTGTTTTAAAAGAGACACCATACAAAACTCTTGAGGGTAAGTATGTTGCTCCTGTAAAGCATGATACCATCAAAGATGCAAAAGAGTGGGTTGAAAAATATAAAGAACAACCACATCTAATTTATGGAAACACTCTTTTTCCATACAGTTACATCGCAGATGAATATTCTAATAATGTCGATTGGGATATTGACCAGATACTTATTGTAACGATTGATATTGAGGTTGAGTGCGAGAATGGTTTTCCAAAACCAGAGGAAGCAAATGACCCACTACTATCAATCACTCTAAAGAATCACCAGAACAAAAAGATTGTTGTCTGGGGTATCGGTGATTTTGAAAACAGTCGTGATGATGTTTCGTATATCAAGTGTGAGTCAGAGAAACATCTCATACAAGATTTTCTTACATTCTGGGAACAACATAAACCAGATGTCATCACAGGCTGGAACACAGAGTTTTTTGATATTCCTTATATCTGCAATCGTATATTAAATCAGTTTGACGAAAAGGAACTCAAGAGACTATCGCCTTGGAGCAACGTATCAGCTCGTTCTGTTTACAAGATGGGTCGCTCGCATCAGGTGTACGATATCATGGGAGTAGCTAATTTAGATTTTCTTGACCTGTATCGTAAGTTTACCTATACAAACCAAGAGTCCTATCGACTTGATCATATCGCATTTGTCGAGTTGGGTGAACGTAAAGAAGGCAATCCTTATGAAACTTTCAGTGAATGGTATATCAAAGACTACCAATCTTTTATAGAATATAATATAACAGACGTTGAGCTGGTTGATAAACTCGAAGATAAGATGAAGTTGATTGACCTGTGTTTGACGATGGCTTATGATGCAAAGGTTAATTATGTTGATGTTCTTGGTACAACTAAATATTGGGACATTCTAATTTACAATCATTTGCGTAAAAAGAATATAGTCATACCACAAAAGAAAGAACATGAAAAGTCTGAAAAGTATGAGGGTGCATATGTAAAAGATCCACTTGTCGGTATGCACAAGTGGGTGATGTCTTTTGATTTAAACTCTCTGTACCCACATTTAATTATGCAATATAATATTTCACCAGAGACACTTATGGGCTGTCCTTTCAAAGAAAAGGACATCACCGTAGACAAGATGTTAGATGGGGAAGTCAAAGACTCAATAATGCAATCTCTGAAGGATAAGAATGTAACTCTCACACCTAACGGTGCGTTGTTTAGAAAAGATATAAGAGGGTTTCTTCCAGAGTTAATGCAAGGTATTTACGATGATCGTGTTAAGTACAAACGATTGTTGTTGGAGGCAAAACAGGAATATGAAAATACAAAAGATCCTAAACTCAATAAAGACATTTCTAGATACAACAATATTCAGATGGCCAAAAAGATTTCTCTCAATAGTGCTTATGGTGCCATTGGTAATAACTGGTTTCGTTACTTTAATCTGTTGGTTGCTGAGGCCATTACTACTTCTGGTCAGTTATCAATTAGATGGATTGAACGCTCTCTTAATCGGTATCTTAATCAGACTCTTAAAACCGATGGCTTGGATTATGTCATTGCATCAGATACAGATTCAGTTTATATTACTTTTGACCGACTCATTGACAAACTCCCTATACAGGAACAAGACACTGGAGAAGTCATCAATTTCTTGGATCGTCTTGCTAGAGAGAAAATTGAACCATTTATTGATAAGAGTTATCAGGAGCTCGCTGAACACATAAACGCATACGAACAAAAGATGTTCATGAAACGTGAGGTGATTGCAGACAAGGGTATCTGGACTGCAAAGAAAAGATATATTCTCAATGCGTGGGATGTGGAGGGTGTTCGATATAAAGAACCCTCTCTCAAGATTATGGGTATTGAAGCAGTCAAGTCATCTACGCCTGCACCCTGTCGTGAGAAGATTAAACAAGCTCTCAAGATTATTATGTCCAGTGACGAAAAGGAACTCAATGACTTCATACAGGAATTTAGAACGGACTTCATGAAAATGCGTCCAGAAGAAATTGCGTATCCACGTTCCGTCAATGGGATTGATAAGTGGACTGAATCTCACAATCTATTCAAGAAGGGCGCTCCTATACATTGTAAGGGTGCAATACTTTACAACTATCTTCTGAAGAAAAATAAACTTACACACAAGTACCCCTTAATTCAAAATGGAGAAAAAATTCGATTCTTACATTTACGAGAACCTAACATTTATCAGTCAACAAGTATATCGTTTATCACAGAGTTACCAAAGGAACTTGATATTGCTCCATTAATTGACTATGATATGCAGTATGAAAAAAGTTTGGCTGAACCGTTAAAGTTTATTACGGATAAAATAAAGTGGAATTTAGATATGAGTTTTGGGACACAGTTAACACTTGAAGGATTTTTTAATTGAATATAGAATTATATAATTTATTGAAAAAGTGTGTAGACCATACTGGACTTCCAGTGATGCATAAAGAATTATTTCTTGATACCACAGAAAAATATGGTAAAGAATTATTTCGTAAAACACTTGCGGCATACATTACAAACGAAAAACCACCTTACCCACTTAAAGAATTTAACATGGAAAAGGTAGTTACTAATTTTCGTAAATTGCAAAAAGCAGACTTTACAAGATATTTAAGTCAACCAAATAATATCATGGAAAAGTATGATGATTACAAATATTCATATGAAGAATATGGTTTGGGTTTGATAGATGGCCCTAGTACATTCAATTATTGTGCAGATGCATTTATGAATGATTTAAGAATGGAGTGTGGTTCTTATGGTTTTAAATCTCCAATTCAAAGATGGAATGAAGGTGATAATATTTGGGGTGCATTTGGGCCTATTTGGAGAGGTGTTAATGATAAACAAGAATTAAGACCCAATACTTATACTATGTCTTTCAGACTTGGAACTTATATTGCAACACAGTTTAAACCGATTGTTGCCAAAACAATTTATGATATGACTGAAGCAAAAGTAGTATTGGATACTTCTATGGGATGGGGTGATAGATTGACAGCATTTTATGCTTCTAATGCAACTCATTACATTGGTTGTGATCCTAATCCAAACACGTTTAAAAGATATCATAAAATGATTGAGTTTTTTGATAAACTAACAGGGGGCAAAAAGACTATACAGATATACAATTGTGGTGCAGAAGACTTGCCTTGGGATGAAATTAAAAATGTAGACTGTGCATTTACTTCACCACCATATTTTTCTACGGAGAGATATAACGAGGGTGGAGAAAAAGAAGAGCTACAGTCATGGTTTAAATTTAATGAATATGAATCTTGGAGAGATAATTTTTACCTTCCAGTATCACAAAAAACATTTGATTCATTAAATGATACTGGTGTTATGATGATTAATATTCTTGACCCGAAAGTAAAAGGTAAACGATATCGTTCTGGTGATGAACTTGTAGATATGTTACTTCCAAACTTTATGGGACAAATCGGAATGAGGATTATGCAGCGGCCGCAAGGGGCATCTGTGTTCAAAGATGAAGATGGAAACTTTGATAAAGATGCAATGAACGAGTTTATGGACAGAATATATATTGAAAATATCTGGTATTTTAGTAAAGACAAAAACAAAGATATTTTTAGACATATAAAAAGAAATACATTGGAGAAATTCTTTGCTTAGACTACCAATTATATTTAAAGAAGAATTAAAACCGATTGTAACTTGGTGTGAAAATGACATAGAATTTTCTCCTGTTATAACGAAATATAATAAGGATAAGCAATGGTCAGCTATATCATTACGAGGATATGGCAAAGATATTTACCAGATAGGTAAAGGTGGAGTTTTAGGTACAGGCGAAGTTGATGAATTACAAGATACTTCTTTATTCAGAGAATTAAAAATCCATAGAATTTTAGAAAAGATTCCAGCAGAGACAGAACGAGTCCGACTAATGAAACTAAAGGCTGGAACAAAGATATCAAAACACAATGATAGAGTTGATAAGGATATAAAAAGTGGAAAAATAATTCGGTTACATATTCCTGTTATAACTCACAAAAAAATTCTCATGAAATCATGGTTAAAAAATTTGACAGTAGAAACTAATTTCAAAAGGGGAGAATGTTGGTGGTTAGACGTAAGTAGAGCTCATGAAGTAAATAACAATTCTGATGTAGACAGAGTACATCTAGTTATAGATATTTTTAATAATGATACAATTAGGGAATATTTTAATCGTCCAAATTTAGATGATTTTGAATCTGTATGGGAAATTTTTAAACAAAATAAAGAATGGTTTCCTCATGTGCGTAGTTATCATATAAGACATAGATTAATGTGGGGTCAAGTGTACTTTAAGAATAATGTTGTAATTACATACCAGCGGTATAAAAGAGATAACAAACTTGGCAGTGCTGTAGCAAAAGAGGGGGATACAATTTTACATCAAATAGTGGCGAAAGAAAGAGATGGCTCTGCACAGAAAACGATTAAAGAATTTTTTGAGTTTGTTAATGGAAACGTATGGTTAACGGTGCGAGAAAATAATAATCGAGCTAACGCATTTTACAAGAAGATAGGAATGGAACAAGTCGGTAAAATAAGTTGGGTTCAAGGAAAAATGCCTGGCCTTGTTTGGAAATATTCAAAAAAAGGCTTGACATCACTTACTAATTAGTAGTATAGTAGTATACTTAATCGTTATATATACTTATAACTTATAAAAAGATTTAAACAGACTATTGTTATCTGCATAACGCACCAAAACAATATAATTTAAATCTGGAGCTTAACATAGGAGAAAATATTATGAGCTTGCCTTTTTATCGATACATTGGGAAATCTCCCAAAACTGCATTGTTTTCAGACATTCAAACATACAAGAAAGTAACATTTTTAGATGAAAGTTTCATGTCCAGAGGGAGATGGGACATTATCAATGAACAAGAGTGGCTAGTAAGTTTAGTTGCTGGAATGTGTATGACTCCTTTGGTGTTGGTAGACATAAAGAAATGTTTATCTCATTGTATTGAAGGAACTGACGATTGGGATTATTTTAATGACCTATTAAAACAAGGTTATCAATATATTACCTGTGACGGTTGGAATCGGAACACTACATCATCCAAATATGCAAATAATAAGGTTCTTTTGAAAAAGGGAATCTACGAACAAGAGGGTGGATATCAAATCACAATTCAAAAAGATTCAACAAAAGAAAATCTATCTCGTTCAGATAGAGTTTTAATTGATTCTTTAAAAGTTCCAGTAACATTTATTGAAAAAGCAACAAGAGAAGATTTGGGAAAAATCTTTGTTGGTGTTAATACATTAGTTGCACAAAATGCTATGGAACTACGAAACGCATTTAAGACAGATATCGCAGAACTAATAAGAAATTTAGCTACTGATCTACAACCATATTTTATGGCAACTGGAGATGGTTCTAAGAAACAAGGTCTTTTAAAACCTCTTGATTGTAACAGAAGGGTGCATGATGAATTTATTTTAGATTGTATTATGTTTACACATACTAAATTTGTAAAGAATTGGTCGAGAGAATCAAGAGATTTTTACTATAATAAAGATATATCTGGACTAAAAACTTCTTTTCGATTTAGTGAAGAAATTATAAAAAGATTGTTAAAGTCTGGAACAACGACAAAGACAATAAAGGCTAAGGAAGAGGGTGAGAATGACAAATTGGAAGCATCAAGGTCTTTTTGTATAAAGGATTTGAGGTCATTGTTCATGAACTTTATGTTGCGTGTAGAAATTGAAGCTAATGACAGTAAAATTGTTGATAATGAAAAGTTTGATAGATGGGTTCAAGATCAACATACTGCAATGTTAAATGACCCAACTATTCAAATGAAACAATATGAAGCTGATGGAGATACAATTAGAAAAGTATTTACTTACAAGTCTGCAAGTAGAAGAACTCCAGATCAATTAATTTGGTCAAGAGGATTGTATCTTGAAGCTCTTTGTGATACAGACTTAATAATTTCAGTAGATCCACAAAGACTTTTTACCACAACCCAAAAATTTCAAATGTGGAAAGAACAAGGTGGAGTTGTAGGTAAGTCTGATGCTATTTGTCCAGAAACAAAGGAAAAGATTCCACTTGATCAACTTTACGAGTCAAAACTTTGGCAGGCAGACCACATTATCCCTTACGATAAAGGTGGAAAAACAGTGGTGTCAAATGGTAGAATAATATCAGCAGCTATAAATACGGCAAAGTCAAACACGATGCCAGAAGATTTGGAAGCTGCATAATTTAAAGGGGGGAGTTTTACTCCCCCATTTTTTTTATAGGTGAAAATATGGTAAATGATTTTTTGAAAGATATAATTAAGTCAACAGGTAATGAATACGCATCACTTGTTGAGGACGGTGTAGCCAGTGGTGACGTTGAAAGTTTTATTGATACAGGTTCGTATGTTTTCAACGCACTGCTATCAGGTTCTATTCATGGTGGATTACCATCAAATAAGATCACAGCACTTGCTGGCGAAAGTTCGACTGGCAAAACTTTTTTCGTTATGGGTATCGTTAAAAACTTTCTCGATGCAAACCCCGATGCAGGCGTAATTTATTTTGAAAGTGAATCTGCAATCACAAAACAAATGATTGTAGATAGGGGTATCGATCCAAAACGAATGGTGATTGTTCCTGTAACCACAGTGCAAGAATTTAGAACACAAGCGATAAAAGTTATTGACACCTACCTTGCACAGAACGAAGCAGATCGCAAACCGATGTTCCTGTGCCTAGATTCGCTTGGGATGTTATCGACAACTAAAGAAGTCGAGGATACAACTGATGGTAAAGAAACCAGAGACATGACTAGAGCACAAGTTCTTAAAGCTGCATTTCGAGTATTGACTTTGAAACTTGGTAAAGCAAAGATTCCGATGGTTGTTACCAATCATACATATGAATCAATGGGACTTTTCTCGACAAAAGAGATGGGAGGCGGTTCTGGATTAAAGTACGCAGCTTCATCAATCGTTTATCTATCCAAAAAGAAAGAGAAAGACGGAACTGAAGTTGTTGGAAACATCATACACTGTAAGAATCATAAGTCACGATTGACCGTAGAGAACAAGATGGTTGATGTACGATTGACCTACGATAAGGGTCTGGACAAATACTATGGATTGTTAGAACTCGCAGAGAAGTATGACATCTTCAAAAAGGTATCAACTCGTTATGAGTTACCAGACGGAAGTAAACAGTTTGGAAAAGCAATATTAAATGATCCAGAGACTTACTTTACAGATGAGATTATGAGTAAGTTAGATGAAGCTGCAAACAAGGAGTTCAAGTATGGCGGTTAGAATAGTTGAGAACTGTTGTAGTCCATTGTTCTTGGACTTTGTGCGACATCAAGTAGAGCAGAGTGACCGATGGAATTTTAAGTATCCTATAGGTGCTCCCTTCGATGAGAAACACGCAAAGATAGAAATCATAAGTGGACAGGGACAGGGAACTCCAGACCAGAGACTTGCTGGTATTGCAATGAGTTTGATGATACAGATTTATGAAATGGCATCAGACATTATCACTCCCAACATCATGTTCTGCGGTGTGTCTATCAAAGACAAATATAGAAAAGATAATTTACATACAGACCACGTTGATGATCCCAAGTCTATGAAACTCATAAAAGTTTTGGGTATCCTTAACACTGACTGGCAAGATTCTTGGGGTGGTGGTTTTGAACATGGTGGTGAAGTGTATCCTGTACGTCCAACAGATTTTATTATTTTCGATTCAAAGATAGAACATCGTGCGGCTGATATTTTGGTAGATAAAAAACGGATCGCTATTGACTTTACAATGCAAGGCCAGCATCATGATTTTGCGCTCGGCGAGGGCGAGCGCTACAACGTCAATAATTATTGACTTTACCCTACAAGGTGTGTAGAATAGAGGTATGGAAAATTTTATAAGAATCTATGAAAATGTTGTACCTAGTCAATGGTGTGACACACTGATACAAAAGTTTGAGGACTTTGATGACCAACACGAAGTTTTTGATGACCAAAGAATCTTTACACAAATTAATTTTGCAAAAGATCAACTATGGCAATACGAGTCTGACTATTTGTCAAAGGTTCTTTTAGAACAGGTTGAAAGATATAAGGAAGACGTTAAAATAGAAAACCAGTGGCCTGAAAAGTATACACTAGAACCTGTACGCATGAAACGATATTTACCAAATGAAAAAGATAACTTCCCCCCTCATGTAGATGTTACTGGTACAGATAACAACAGTCGGTTCTTGGTTATGTTTTTATATCTAAGTAACAATGAAAAGGGACAGACAGTTTTTTTAAGACAAAGACCAACTAAAAATTATCCAACATTATCACCTTGTAAAAAAGGTAATGTTTTGATATTTCCTCCGATGTGGCCTTGGCTACATTATGGTAACTTTGCGGTGGAGACACCAAAGTATATGGTAGGGAGTTATTTACATTATGTCGATTGAAAAATATGTTTTTGTACATTCACCCGAAAGAAAATTACAGGGTATCGCTTTAAAAAGTGGAAGGTACACTGGTGTAATTTATGAATACGATAAAGTCACTTTTGGAGAGCCAGAAGAGAAAACCCAAGATAAGAAAGCGATTCTTGGTTTTCAGTTTAATATTTTAGATCCGTATGGGTTTAAAAAGGAAGACTTTGAAGGTCAAGATTTTGGAGTTGTAATCGGCGATATTCTAGTGGATATAATTGATAAATATGGTACAGGAGAACAATTTGAATCAGACGATTGAAAGAACCGCCCTCACTAACTTAATCTGCAACGAAGATTATGCTCGAAAGGTTCTACCTTTCATTAAGAGTACTTACTTTGATGAGAGAGAAGAACAAATCATCTTCGAGGAAATTAATAACTTCGTAGATAAGTATCAGAAAATTCCCACACAGACCAGCCTTGAGATAGAGGTTGGTGAAAGAAAAGACCTCAACGAAACAGAACACAAAAAGATTGTCGATATCATTAAGACACTCAATCCAATCGAGGTGGACTTTGATTGGTTGGTAGACCATACCGAAAAGTTTTGTAAAGACAAAGCAATCTACAATGCAATCGTTGATGGTATCAAAATCATTGACGGTAAGGATAAGAAAAGAACCCCTGATGCAATCCCAGAGATATTGACTGATGCATTGTCAGTATCTTTTGACAACTCTGTCGGTCATGATTACATAGAGGACGCAGAGGCTCGATTTGATTATTACCATCGCATAGAAGAACGCATACCATTTGACTTGGACTTCTTCAATAAGATAACCAAAGGTGGACTTCCCCCTAAGACATTGAACATTGCACTTGCTGGAACTGGTGTCGGTAAAAGTTTGTTTATGTGTCACATGGCTGCAAACTGTTTGTCTCAAGGTAAGAACGTATTGTATATTACTTTGGAAATGGCAGAGGAAAGAATCGCAGAACGAA
>VTLG01006664.1_pt1 | contig 11860 bp, 3 predicted proteins | sample 4694571 | NCBI WGS metagenome assembly VTLG01 (sample SAMN12604809, study PRJNA352737) | marine metagenome | biome: ENVO:00000447; feature: ENVO:00000209|ENVO:00000569|ENVO:01000036; material: ENVO:00002151; isolation source: viral sequences binned using virsorter ... | reverse complement strand
ATGATTCTGTAGCACTGTCTCTTTGGTTTAGAACACCGTTAATAAAGACATCACTATTGAATACTGTATCACCCTCAATATATCCACCACCGTCAAATCTAAATGATCCGTAATCACTTGATTGTATTTCGTAAATACCAGTTCCACCATTCTGTGCAACAGTTGGTTCATCTGTATCTTCAAAACGAACTGTAGATGCGACATTCAAAGTGCTGTTTGCATCGATAGCACCAGTATTTGTTAAGATACCACCAACTTCAATATTACCTGTAGTGGTATGAAGTTGTATTTTAGTTGTGCCACTACCATTATTCAATGATAATGTCTTAGAAGCACCTTGGAATACAATATTATCATCAAATCTAGATGTGCTATTAGCACGGAATGTGCCATCAACATCTAATAATCCACCAATATTAACATCATCTCCAATACCTGCACCACCTGCAACTACTAAGTCTCCTGTAGTATTAGATGTTGAGTTAGTATTTGTTGTAAGTTTTAAATTACCTGCAGTTATACCACTCGCTGTTCCGCTAAAGACCTCTGAAGTGTTCGTGGCGTTGTGTAGGAATGTAAATCCTCCGACATGTCCTCCAAGGTCTGTGTAGCTATCATCGTAGCCAAAGAATCCAAGTCTTGCTTGATCGTCGTAATATCTGAATTCAACTCCACGATCTTTATTGTCATCACTGCCTGGAGCAGTATCACCACCAAGAGTAATAATGGGATCATCAATTGTTGTAACTGTTGAATTAATTGTTGTAGTCGTTCCATCTACTTGTAGATCTCCCATTATTTGAACTTTACCACTTACCGCTCTATCATCACCAGGATCTAAGATCAAAGTAGCAGCAGAGGAAGCGATATAATCTCCTTGAAGATATATGTCTTCTATTTGAACTTTACCTGCAGCGTCTGATGCAGTGATTGTAACTGTATTTTCTGCAGTTACTACAACACCACTATTACCAGAACCAGAGTTAGTTGCTAATATACTTAATGTTCTAGCAGAAGATGAGTTCTGTGTAGTCTGGAATGTTAAATTACCGTCTCCAGTCTTGTCTAAAGTTTGTGCAACAGAACCATCAAGTGTAATATCAGGATCACTAAAATAAGAACGTACGTTTACATCTATCTCACCTGCACCACTATCACCAGTATTGTTAGCAGCGAATAGTAAATTTCCTGAGGTATTATTAATCTTAATAAAATTTAATTTATTAAAACCAGTATTAGCGGTAGAAGTTGTAAGTTCGTTATCTAATTCAAAATTTTCAACAGCGTTACCATCTGTGAAAATAAGTTTATTGTTTTGTAATTGAGTATTATCTACACCTGCTAATGCAATACTTACATGACCACCTGCACTTACATCGAAATCCTCCTGTGCAAAAGAAGCCAATCCCTTCTGCTCTGTAGTTTCGGCAGCGAGATATCTCCACCCGCCAGTGTCACCGCTACTATGAGTAGGAGCACCTGCACCTGCAGAAATAGATTGTAATGCTTGATATACCTTAGAGGCATTCTTAATAATATCATACCTAACGTATGCTGTACCTGCTGCATAATCTAGTGCAGTTGTTCCTTCAACTGCTGTAGCGATTGGTACATTTGTTGCAGATGTCAGTCTACCATAAGCATCAACTGTAAATTTAGTAGCGTTAACTGTCTGCGTGCCAAAGGGTTCACCACTTCCACCTGCTCCAGATACAGATGTCAGGGATTCCGTATTATAGTTACCTGCTGTAACAGCAGTGGTAATCATATCGATAGTTGGGTTACCAGATATACCTGCACCCTCACTTATAGAAATTCTTGTGGCAGTTCCAGTAATAGTTCTAGTTGCTACAGTATTAGAAGCAGTTCTAGCGATCATACCAGTAGTGGTCAAACCCGCTAAAGCAACTAAGTCTAAATCATATGGTTGTGCAGATGTCCCTTCATTAGTTCCATCAAGACCATAGTCAGCAAGAGTACCATTATTAGAAGCAGTAAAATCTTGTGCGTTTGTTATTCTACCTTTAGCATCAACAGTTACCTTATTATAAGTTGCTGAAGGAGATGATGTACCATCGTAATGTGGTAAAGTAGAAACAAGTGCTAGTTCAGCAGATAGGTTTAAGTTTTGAGAACCATCAAATACACCAGAAGCGGTAACCTCATTAGAGAGTTGGATTTGTCTAGATGAAGCAAGTCTAGACGCAGTAGATGCGTTACCAATAATAGTTGAAGTGATAGTACCTGCAGAGAAGTTACCATCAGCATCTCTTTGAACTAAAGTATTTGCAGTATTAGATGTAGATTCTACAGGACGTTCGTACCTTAAAGTATTCCATGCCGACACTCCATCACCGATCTTGAACCTTCCAGTATCAAGTTCGATGCCAAGTTCACCTTGTGCAAGGGTCGGGTTTGAGTTCGCCCATTCCTGTGCGCCACCTCTTCTTAATTGTAGTCTGTTTGCCATTTTTTACGACAAGTCTATGAGATTATGCTTCGTTTATTATTTATGCTAAAAAAAGAGGGGGACTGTGCCCCCTTCAATTATTCTGCTGCAACTGGATCAGGAGGAGTCGAAGCTGTCTCTTCCTCTTCCTTAGGATTAAAATATTCTAGTGTTTCAATAGCACCTAATAGTTTAAGTGCAGTCACCTCATTTTCTTTAATTTTGGCAGACAATTGTTGATTTTCTTCAATCAACTTTTGATACCTCTCTTTAAATTGAGAATGCATCTCTTCTTGTGATACTTTTTCAACAGTCATTATGATGTTTGGTTTTGGACTAACGTTAGTAAGAGTGATTTTATGTCACTCATATCTGATTTTAACTCAGAAACTTCATTTTGTAAAGTAGTAAATTCCTTTTTCTTTACTTCTTCTGCTCTATGAGCTGCCATATATTTGTGATATACGGATTGATCAGCACACTGGACGGAACCCGCGTTGGAATCCCTAAACCAGTTTGCTTTGTCTTTAATAGGAATTTTCATTATACTGCAAGAGCGATTGCTCTAAGATCTTTAATGATCGGCACTAGTGCCTGATTAGGAGAAACGAACACTACCTTGATTTGATATTGATCGAAACTCAGACCAGATACTTCATATTCGTAAGATTTATAAATCTCTCTTTCTGAAGTTGTTGGAATCTTAGCACCCGCTGATGGGAAGAAGTCGAATCCCAGTTGTTCTATAGGAACAGAAGATCCAACAGGACGCACTCTATATAGCACCTTAATCTCACTCTCAGGAGGGCGATATCCCGCAAAGTAAAGTTTGATAGAACCAGAAGGATTAGTTAAAGCTGCAGTCTTAGTAATGTAAACTGCATCGTGTCCATCACCAACTGATAGTTTTGCAGTATTAGGATCTGAAGGACTATTAATACGGTTAGATACTAAAGTAATAGACATTCTATCTGTATCAATAACAGGAGAAATAGTAGTCTTCTCAGTAGTCATTGTAAGATCCATTCTGAATGACTTAGCACCACTAAGTTCAGAAGATTCATTGATTGCAGAACAAACTAATTGTGGTGTAATCAAATCATTATCTTGACTCAATATAATATCAGAGAATACTCCATCATTTGCAAATGATGCTTGAGATAAAGTAGAACCATCATTGATAGACGTACCACTAATTGTGTTAATTCTAGCAGTAACATCAGTCTTAGGAAGTAACATTCTCTGAATCTGAGGAACCAGAGTGCTGTATTGAATATTTTGTGATGCTATGATACCTGATCCTCCACCAAGAATTCCTAATCTACCAATAGAAGATGTAGAAATTTCATAGTAATCTAGAGTAACACTTCCAACTCCTGCATGAGTTTTATTAATTTCTATTAGAGGAATACCATCAAGGTTATAACATTCAACTACAGATTCGTCAGCATGTGATGCAGCAGTTGTTCCACCAAGACCACGTTCATGAGCAGTGATAGTTTTGTTATCACCAGAAATTGCACTATAAGACATAATTTCATTATTGATCTTGATATAACCAACGTTGGTTGTGCCAATACCTGCACCATTAATAATCTTATGGAATGCAGTGGCATCACTTACAGCAATACTAGTATCTGTGGCAGATATAGATGCAGTTAATGCAGTATCAGAAACTTCAGATTTAGCACCTTCAATAATCACATTATTGGATGCACTATGCATACAATGATTACTATGGTAAATACGAACCTTTCTTTGTGCTGTAGAATAGGTTGGTGTTCCTGTTGGGTATGAAGCAGCAATTGCAGCAGATTCAACAGCATCTCCACTGTATGTAATACTGCTAACTGTTGCAGTTTTTGTTGACTGTGAACCTGTAATAGTTTCTGATGATGGAGTGAATGCAGAAGACACATACTTAAGTGTCAAAGTATTTGTTCCAGTAGTCCAAGTTACAACTTCTGCAGTAGGAGCAGTAGAGGAGTTACCTGTAATTGTTTCACCGACTGTAAAGTCACCAGAAGCACCACTAACAACCATAGTTGCTAATGTCTTAGAAGAAACAACACGGTTAGCAATTACTCCACCAGTATTAGAACCTGCAGCCCAGTTTCCACTAATATCATTAATAGTTAACTGAACACCACCTGCTGTTACATTTCTTGCGGTAATCGTACCCTCTGCCAAAGTAGTCTTTTGATAGATACGAGAACCAACTGTGTATGGTAATGTTGTGGAGTTAAGTGTAAGAACTAACTCTGGTTGGAATGTTTGAATTGCATCAGAACGAAGATTCAACTTACCACCATTTCCTCTACCAAGTTCAGCATTGTTTAATACCAGTTTAGTTTGTCCAGTATTACTAAATGATGCAGCGTTGATAATAAATTTAAGATCTTCATATTGATCTGCAGTCCATGTAGTAGCGTTCTGAGATTTGAATAGAACACCTGCATAAGGTTGTTCAGATATTGTTCTGTCACCAGAGATGTCAATCTCACCCATTCTAGAAATCCAAATCTGATATGAGTTAGAGTCAGAAAGAAGAACAAAACAATGTTCTTGAGATTGAGGAATGTATACAGGGGCATCAAATGTAAATCTAGTTGCAACTGCAGCAGATTCTGATAACTGAACCGAATCAGGTTCTAAAGTTACATCAGAGAAAGGTAAGATAGTTGTTGTAGGATATCCATTTTCCATTGTTCTGATTTGCATAGAAACAGGAATGTTTGTATCCTTTTTAAAGAAGTAAACATCAACAGAAGTAAGGAAACGACCACCGACTTCATCAACAATGAATGATTGTGCGAGAGGGTCATACCAACCAATCTGTCTTGATTCAGTTCTAGTTGTTTGAATTGTTTGTTCTTGAGTTACAGTATCATTAACTATTTCTGCGTTACGAATTGCCAAGATATTTTCTTGAACAGTATTCAACGTACCTCTTGCTTCGTATGAAGTTTGAGCAGAAGATGCAACTGCACCAGAAAGACGTGAGTCAACATCAGAAGTAGAAAGTCTTAAAGTTCTAGTTCCTGTTGCCCATCTTGGGTTTGTGTCTACACCAGGATTAGGAATAAAGAATGATGCTTTAAGTTTACCGAAACGATCAGAGATTAATCTACGATCTTTAACAACAGCACGAGCACCAGAAGTTCCAACTAATACTTCTTGAACTTGCATGTTACCATAGAAGTCACCGATTGCTTGCTTAGAAAGTTCAGTGGTATCAATGTTTAAGAATGCAGTTGTAGATGCATAAGAAGTAGGAAGTGCTGTATCATCGTATGGATTGAACTTAAAGAAGTCATCAGGAGCAGCAACTTTAAACTTACAACCACTAATCTCACCAGTTACAGTTTCACCAACAACGAAAGGAGTAGAGTTTGTTCTACTATCAACTGTAGGATCTTTAATGATTTCAATAATTTTAGGAACTTGATAATCAATAGTTGCTTTTCCATCAAAGAATGAATAGAAACGAGTTCTTGGTTTTAGACGAGCAACATCAACTTCAACGTTTCTAGAACGAATCCAAGGAATAGATGTGCTAGAAAGAATAGCATCACCCATGGATTGACGATCAATTCTAGGAATGACTTGAGTTCTAACACCAGTTCTTAACTGTTCTTCAGTAACCTCGATAGTATCAGTCTGATTAACACGACGCATACCACGACCACCCCAAGCATTTGGTAGAGGTGAAAGACCAATATCTTCTTCTAACCAACCAGGATTTCGAGTTACTTCAGATGCTATAACTTCTTCACCTGTCCATGTGGTTTCCCATGCTCCCCATTGAATAGGAGCAAAACCATTCTGATCAACATTCAATTCAGAAGAAACTTGTAAATAATCACCTTCAATTTGTTGAACCTGTGCAGGAAGTCTATTAGTATCCAACCAATCATCAGAACCAGGTGTTAAAGTAATACGACCAATGTAAGTAAATACGTTAAATGGGTTGATGTTTTCAACACGAGAAGCATATGGTTGATTAACAATCGCTTCTTCGGTGTATGGTAAAGTAATTAAAGGACCAGTCTGTCGAATATTAGTTGATAAAGTTGTATTGATTACTAGAGGAACGTTAGTTGTATAGTGAGAGGCACGAGCATATCCTTGTCTGAAGTCAAGTGACGCAGCAAAATCTTCATGTCCTACATCAGATTTACTATGATCACCAAAATCATCAACGATAAATCCATTCTTCAAACGATTCTTACCACTAGCGTCAAGAATTTGAGTGTTGAATGTATCAGTCTCAAGCATATTGAGTGAAGTGTAGTATTCAACCTGATCTAATCTACGTTCTAAACCACCGATATCACGCATAGTATAACGTTTATTATCAGAACGTTTAATTACTACATCTCCAAGTGGATCAAAACCATATGGTTTGTGAGATATGGTTGCTAATAACATACCATCTTTTAGATTATCAGGTTCTTTAGGTCTCTCAGATGATTTACCTTTAATAATTTGGAACTCACCATCAGGACTTACATATACCTTATCAATTCTAGGAAGATACCAATCAAAATCACAACGGAAATCACTATTTAATTTTGGAATATCAAAGATTGTAGCATTTGGTGTTCCAGATACATTGAATACTCTTGACTTAAAGTCAAATGTAGAGCAGTTTACAAATGCAGGAGATGCTACCGTACCTGTTCCACTAAACAAGTTCTTTGCACCTGGTCTAAAGTCTAGATAATCAGCAAGGAATTTAAACTTAAAGAAAGGAATATCACCATACGCTGTATCAAGATAAGATTGACCACCGAAATAATCACCAGTTGCAGAATGACTATAGTAATCAATAATAATTTTTAATTTTCTAACAGGAGCAGCAACACCTTTTTTACGAACAATTTTTGCAATATCATATATGAAACCTGTTTGATTTGGTTCCATGAAGTAACTATCAGTAACTACCTTTGAACCAACAATAATTGATCCTGCACTATCATTAATAATTGCACTAATAGCAGTATTGTTACTATCAAAACCATCAATTGATTCACCTGCTTGGAATTGACCAGACAGATAAACAACATTAAGTTTTAGAGTTCCTGAAGAAAACGCAACTACTTTTGCTCTTGCCTTTGAAGTTCTACCAGTTACAATGCTACCTGTAGCAAAGAAAGTAGGTTCTACCAAAGTTACACTTGGTATTACTGGATCATTATCATCTAATGATTCATATACAGCATGTAATCTATAACAGTCTACAAGACCAAGAGAAATATCTCTATCTTGAATCCTTGTTCCATATAGATTTGAATATGTTAAATTATAATTTTGCTTATCAAGATCTTTGATTGTCTTATTAACTTTAAGAACAAACATCTGATTACCAGATTTTGTTTTTCTAGTAGTAACATTCTTAGAAATAGTTGCTGTTACTTTAATAGAAGTAATATTTGTTAAGTTAGCAATCTGTAGGGTTGTTCTTTCAGAAGTTGAGAATGTAGTATATCCAATAGCACCAGAGCTGGTAGTATTGATAGTAATCTGATCACCAACGGGGTGAGTAGAGTTAGATCCCGCAAGAACTGTAAATGTATAGTTTGCATCAGTAATTGCTTGGAACTGTTCATTCTCAGGCAAAGTGATAGAAATAGAGTTAGAAGCAACAGTTTGAGCATCAAATGTTCTTCTGACAACCATAGATTCATCAGAGATACTCTTAACGTATTTCTTAGGCATATCGCTAAGAAGATCAGCGTTAGTTATACCGTTCAATTTACTTCTCAATCTGACTATAGCATTATATGTGTCTGCAGAAGGAGCAGCAGAACCAGCTGTTACATTTACAAGTTGCCTTCCATAGTTAAAAATGTTTGATGTATTAGTAGTAGCAATTGCAGTTTGAGTTACAGTGTCAACAGTAACAAACTCTGTAGAACTAAAATATACTTGATCGCCAGGTCTTAAATCTAAAGCAAAGTTTGATTGTAAACCTTCAATAGATACACCAACTGTAGCAACATCAAATGTAAGTGAAGCACCAGCTCCACCAATTTGTGCATTAGTAACAGTAAATGTTTCGTTTACAACGTATCCAAAACCACCTTTAACAATATTAACTGTTGCAGCACCAGATCCATCAATTACGATAGAGAATGTTGCTCCCGTTCCAGTTCCGTCAGTGGTGTATGTAGATACAGCGTATGTTCCTGCTACTCTAGCACCGTCAGCAGCACTGATAGTATCTACAGTTGCAACATTACCTGCAGTAGTGCTGTATGTAAAGGTTTCACCCTCAACAGATAAGACATCTTCTAAAATTGCATCTGCAGTAAATTCAACAGCACTTGTGCTTTCATCTCTACCAACATATTGACGTGTGTCAGAATATTGATATTCATGCATAGCAGCGATAGTCTCAACTGCCTCTCCATCAACAGTGATTATTTCCCCTTCTACAAAATTACCTTCTGCTTGATATACAATAAGAGTATCATCGCTACTAATAGCATTGACTAAGTATGCTCTAGCACCTGAGGTTGCACCTACAACTAAAGAACCTGCTGTAATACTTTGAGCAGTTGATAGTTCTAAAACTGTAAACATTTGAACATCAAAGAGGTTCAATTTATATTGATCGTCTGCACTTCCAAAAATATTATCAGGATCACCAACATGCTCCATGGAAGCAACACGAGCAAAACCAATAACTACACCATTTGCATCGCCTGGTGTAGATGTAAATGCATCTCTTAATTCTACAGTTTGATATGCATTACTAATTGTGGAACCTGCAACATTAGGGAATCCATAAACATTCTTTACAGTTGTAAAGTTACCCATTTCAAATGGGACGATAGTGTTTTGTGCTGCTTGAGTTTCACGAGGTTTGTCTAGATCAACGTATGAAGGTGCTAATCTTTTAACTCTGTATCCTCTAACGTACGCTACACCTGATCCAAATTCAACAGAATATTTTGCTTCTGAAGCAATAGCACCAGATGAAGTTGTGGCACCTGCAGCATATACACCATTATTAAACCCATCATCAAGATTTTGTCTAACAGTAACTTCAAAATCTTTAACAACATAATCTCCAGACTCTTCATAAGTTCTGGTTGCAATACTTTTTTCTAATTCATCATATGCACTTCTGTCTACAAGTTTTTCTACTTTTGATGCATTGATACGAAGAAGTTCTATAAAGTTTTTATCAGCATCATCAGTAAGAAGTTTCTTAATTAAATTTGTGGTGATTCTAAATCTATGAGAACCAGGAGCAGCATAGTTAGATGTTCCTGCAGCGTTATCATTGAGGCTAAGGTCATCTTCTGGGGTAACGATTGACTCTTGAATATCAAGTCCGATACGATAGGAGGGGTTGCTTCCATACTGATCTAAAAGAATATACTGATATGGGACATCAACAAAGAATCCTCTGATGAAATACACACCAGATTGCACATAAGCAACTGAACCTATTTGAAGAGCACCAGTAGGAAGTAGTTGTGCAAAAGGAGAACCAACTTCAATCAAAGTGGTTCCAAAAGTAATCTCAGTATCTGTAATTAATTGTTCGTTATTTGAGAAAGTTGCTTGAGTGCTGTTAGCTCCACCAGACTCAATATACTTTACATATAGAGTGATATATCCTTTATCTGAAGCAGTCGAAGAAATACTATAAAGAACTTTTGCCTTTACACCTGTAGTAAGACCAGTAATTATCTTATCATTTAATTGAGTTCTGTAGAGTTCAACATCAGCACCTAAGAAAGATTCCTGAAGCATGATACAATCAACATTCAGGTCATAACCAACTTGACCTGGAATAACCATTGCACCATCTTTGAACAAGTGAGCACCAACATTCTCAACTTGATTCTGCATGATGCTTTGCATCGTTGTAAGTTCCCTCGCTTGAATAGGGAAACCAGGACGAAACAAAACTCGATAGAAGTTTTTACTCTGATCAAAGTCGTCGTAATAAGGTGTGACGTTTAAGTTGGTATTTTGTGCCATTAGAATTCGATTACGATTTTGATGTCTTCTACTTGGTCGTTAGCACGACTGATTGCTCGTCTATTATCTATATAAACAACCTGACCGCTATTTGACGCTAATTCTGGTTTGGAATAACCATTATTAAACTTCATACCCAAATCATATTCAGTGTTGTTGATTGTTCTAGAAGAAGAGTTGGGAACAGCAGGGAAATTGACATCTGGTTGACCAGCTGCACCAGAAGTTGCACCGTTGATGACGTTAGATCCGTCAAACTCATTTTGTGTTCCTGTAACTTCGGGGAATATACCATCAACTGCGTTCTGATAATATTTCAAAACTTTAGTTGTAGCATTCCAAGAAATAACACGACCACGAGCAGTAACGTTGGTTCCACCAACAACTCGTGTTTGTGTAATAATTTCATCAGGCACATAGTTGCCTTGGAATGTAGGAGAGAAGATTGCTGCCTTTGTAGCAGAAACCGTCAAATCAGAAATCAATTCAGAGGTTCCATATTTTAAAGGGTTAGTAACAAGACCGATACGACGATAGTCGTTATCGATTGGGAAGTCACCTGCACCTTCATCATATGATAGTTTGGCGTTGATCATTACACGGAAAGCACCCAGTTCAACAACTGCGTCTGAACCATGTCCGCCTGGAGGAGGAATAATAACATCAACTATGGCACCAGTTCCTGTTCCAATACCAGTGATGTTGTCAACACTTATTTTACCAAATGTGTATCCTGTTCCACCAGAAGTAACAGTAGCAGAAATAATCTTACCACCGTCTACAACGATAGAAACACGACCACCAGTTCCGTCTCCATTAATTGCAACATTATCATAAGTTCCGTTGTTGTAACCAGAACCTGCAGAGTTGATAACAACTGTATCAATTTCACCTGCAACTGCATTTGTCTTTACCGATGTGTTGGTGAAGACAGGCATATAATCATTTGAGAAGAATTTAAGAACCGATGCTACGGGGATGGTATACATGTATTTCCAACGATAACCATCACCAGTAGTGATAATTGAAGTAGAAGTACCTGTAGGTTCCACTGTAGAAGGTTTTCCATTTGGGTCTGAGGGTGAAGTTCCGTTATAGATGACCTTATAACATTGATATTGTGAATTCACAACATAAAAGTCTGAGTCATATAGTTTAGTAGCACCTGAAGCAGCAGTTTTGGTAGGAGAATAGTCATGTCTATACATGTCATAGGTAAAACCTAATCCACCAGTAGTTTGTTCTGGGGAAACCCAGTCAATTCTACGAACGACCTGAATCGTGTCAGAAGCGAGGACTCTCTTCATCGATATCATATCATCGTACGATCCAGAAAACTCTGAGAATGAGTCTACTGCCTGTGGGGGCGAGTTCTCATTATCCCAAGTTTGAGGTCTACCAATGAAAAGA
>VTLG01004929.1_pt1 | contig 11860 bp, 9 predicted proteins | sample 4694571 | NCBI WGS metagenome assembly VTLG01 (sample SAMN12604809, study PRJNA352737) | marine metagenome | biome: ENVO:00000447; feature: ENVO:00000209|ENVO:00000569|ENVO:01000036; material: ENVO:00002151; isolation source: viral sequences binned using virsorter ... | reverse complement strand
CAAAACTCCTACCATAATTAGTGGTGGTTAGATTATGATTGTCAGTACTTAGTATGTGTTTTTGAGTATCGGATAGTAGTTTTTGTACATTATGTATAAACTGTACAGGATTATTAGGGTCAAAAGCATCGGGTTGTTGTTCAAGCACTAAAGGCATAATAGTGTTTTTAGCATAGTCTACAATTGTATCGTGATGACCTTTTAGAGCCTGTAGTTTTTGGTTTGCCCCTATTTTCCAAAAATTATCGGGTTTACTTTTTGATTGAACCGCATTAAGTCCTTTAACTGCTTCTTTCATATCATCTCTTAGACCCATTACATCTGCTTGAGATAAATTAGGATTTAACAACATTTGATTTATTGAATCTATAGTTTCTCTAAATCTTCTTTCTTGTTCAGTAGACCTTTGATTACCTCCAAAACTTAGAATAGCATTAATCGCATCATGTTCATTAGTAAGTATTTTCTTAGATTTACTTTCCCTCATTTTTTGCTGATGCACAGAATTTGTTATATCTTTTATCCCAAATAATGCCTCATCAATATTGATTTTGTCAAACGGTTGAAAGTCATAATTTTCCATATAGTAATCATGTAATTTCTTATGTTCTTCATTATTTTTATCACCGTCTAATTTACCTATGAACTCGTTAATTCTATCTGCTCTTTTTGTGCCTAGTATATCACTAACGGCATTCACTAAACGAACTGCCGGATAATTACCCATTTCCATAATGTTTTTTACATTACTATAAGTGACAGGTTTAGAATCCCAATTTATATAATCTTTGAACTCCTGTAAATCTAAACCACCACTTATTGCTAAATCACCATTTAACAAATCCTTCAACTGTGCAACTGCTTTTTTAGGTGGTGTGAAAGGGTGTTCTCTTCTACCTAAAAATGTATTAAGAATATGTGATTTAACTGCTTTTTCATGTAAACGAGTATCTGTAGGGTTAGAACCATAATACGCTTCGGGAGTATTTAGTAAAGTAGGATTATGCACTTTATGTAGGGCCATGTGTTTATTTGCAGTGCCTAAATCTTTTTTATCTTGAGAACTAGCATTTCTCATAAAATATTCATACATAGGATTTATTGCAGATTTATGTTCTGTATAATTAGTTTTATCACTTAAGTTAGTAGTTCTACTTGTACCAAATGGTGAAAATATATTTACCATCGGATTAGGTAAATTTGAGTATGTAAATCTATTAGTTTCCGGTGATAAATAACCTAATTCTTTTGTTTCATTAGGAGCAAAGTGCATACCTAATGTTTTGTTATTAGAATGAGGTTTGAAAAATTGTCTTCCGGTAGGGTCTGTTTCAAATAAATAAGACGAGTCTTTATCCGGCGACATTGAATGATTAAATTCCATCCAAGTAGCAGGTGATAGATTCATACCCGCTAGGTTAGAGTACATTCTTTCATAGAATTTACCCGGTCCATAGGTAAAACCATCATCGTCAATACGCCAATATTTAGGTTTGGCTTCATCGGGGTGAGGTCCATGTGGAGAAGTAAAAAACGCACGATGATTTAACATATCTTTGGCTTTTTGTTGTAAAGTACTATTGTTTTTTGCCTCATTTTCTAAAGCACTTAAAATATCTAAACCTATAATTGGTCCTTCCATTTTACCGTGTATAGGGTGATTTCCAATTAGTTGTTTAGTTTCGGGGTCAAAACCTGCTAAAAATAATACATCTTCCATAGACATTCTTTCTTTTCTAGCACCTGCTCTCAAGTCTTTTAATCCGTACTCATCTTTGTATTTTTCTTTATGTAAGTTTAATGCGGGTAATCTTTCAAATGGTTTTTTACCCTCTTCAACATACTTATCGTTTATTTCATCTAAGATATATTTTGCTACAGGTTCATCTAAGTATGAATTGTAAGTGTGCATTGTATCTGCTACTGCTGATTGAATAAATCGGTTTTCACCTTGACTATAATCATCTTCATTAGATTGTTGTCTGTAGTGAGAGTTTCTTCCAAAATGAGCGTTAGACCTAATCATAAAATTCATTTCCGGTGTTCTTCTCATTAAGTTGTTATATGCTATTCTTGCTGATGGAATTTTTTGTCCATTAGGTAATGTAAGTGTAGTTTTATCATCTATACCTTTACTTATTTGTGATTCCAAACTTTCTCTTTCTTCGGGTGAAAACCATTCAAGCCCAAACATAAATCCATCATGACTTAACCCATCAATAGGTGAAGACCATTCTTTGACTTTATCGTTAAAGTGCATATCTCTTAATTCATTTTCAGTTAAACCGTATTCTAATGGGTTTTCTTTTTGCCATCTTCTAAAATCTCTTTCATACAAATCGTATTGATGATTACCAATTGTACCGAATGTGTTTATGTCACCTAATATCGGTATAGACTTTTTACCTGCCTTATATCCTGTAATTAGTGGACTATTAGCCTCGGTCATTTCTTTAAACCATGCTCGCTCCATATCTCTTTCATCTTTTCCATAACCACCCGGACCTAACGCTCTAAGTAATTCAAACATGTTAGGTAATCCACTATGACTATTTATTTGTCTAAGTGGGTGATTAAACTCATGATAAGGAAAATGATGGTCTTTGTATGAAGATGTAGGTTTTGCTATATATTTAGGGTACATACCATATTTTCTACCTTCATCTATTGCTAATCCATCAGCCCATACATGATTAGTAGGTTCTCCAAAAGTTGTTTTAGATGCAAGAAGATAACCCGGTCCTTCTTTTTTAGGTAAATCAAATAAATCTTTTATTTCTTCATTCTTTAATATTAATTCAGCAGTATCTTTAAGACTTAAAGAAATATTGTCTAGCGGGGCTTTTTCTAATGACTCCCAAGCCATTACATATTCAGCCGCATTACGGGATAAATCTAAACCGTCGTATAATGATATTAGAAAGTCATTTTTACAAATGTTAAATTCATCTATCATTTATTCACCGCCTATGATAGCGGCTCAAACTGTGGACATGCGTGTATATCCATGCCCTTATGTAGATTACAACCCGATGTATTAGTGCCGCCGCATTTTCTACAAATAATCGGTAAACCCGCTTCTCCGGCTTCTCTAAATTGAGAATTAATGTTAGCCTTTTTGATTGCCACAGGTTTCACAGTATCACCCTCAATCAAACTGTTCTTCTCTTACAACACCTGTGTCGGAATGTGGATTTTGTCTTGATGAAAGTTTTTCCATGTTAGTTTTAGACTCTAACTTTTTCTTTTTTGGTTTAGCATCTTCGGTTTCAATAGTCTTACCATTGGTAGTAAAATAACCGGATTTTGTTTGACCGCCCGATTCTGCTACAAAGTGAGGGTTTACATCAGTGATTTTTTCCGGTTGATAACCCGGTTGTGCTTTTTCCATTTTACCTCCACAACCCATCTTCATACATTGACCGGCTTTATTCATTTTACCGCCTTTACATTTAGGACAATCTTCTGCTTCTTTCATTATAGTATCTATTCTACTATTAATTTGATTTGCTTTTTCAAGCAAAATTGTAGTTTCATAACTTATTTCTTCAAATCTTGGCTTCATTGTATCATCTCTTTTTCTTTAGAATTGTTGGCTAACTCATGTATATCTTCCCACGACATGTTGTGGAAATCTTCATTAGTTTGTGGAATTGCAGAATTAATACCTTTTAGTATACTGTCATCATTTAAATCATTTCTAAAAGGGTCATCTTGCATATCTTCTGCAAATGGAGTAGATGTTTTTACCATACCCATTTTCTTTAACAAAGATTGAGGGTTATTAAGTAAACTTTTCAAACGCTGATTCTCTTGCTTTAGTATTTCTATACTATTGTCCATAACCTCCATTTTGGTAATTAAAGCATTTACCAAACGCTCGGAGTTATCTTCTGTCATACTATGACCTCAATTTGAATAACGGCCAAATGTACCTGCACTACGACTAAAGTTGGATTTTTTAATACCTGTAGTAATTGAGCCGGGTAGTCTTCTACCTTCAATAGAACCTGCTCTACCTCTTCCCTCGGTAAATTTGATTACAGGAACTCCACCTGCGTATATATCATTAACTCCTTTTGCAGATTCGGACTTAGCAATTATAGTTGTTAAATCATCTGCAAGAAAGTCTGCTAACTTTTGAACTTCGGTCAAATGTTGCTTTGCTACTTCGGCATCATCACTTTCAAGAGCCGTCAAAAACCCTTTTTGAGCCTGTTCTAATTTTCTCGCCATTGGGTGCATTTTAATTAAATCCATCGTCTTCCCTGCCCTATCTCACACACTCCTATAATAAAAGAGTTTCTTAAGCACCCCTAAATCTTCTAGCATTTTGTAGAGCATTTACATTTTGTTGTCCTAATGATGGCGGCGGTCCTCTTTGTTGTACACTTGTCACAGGCGCACCACTTCCCGGTGATGTTCTTCTTTGTGGTGCGGCAGGTCCACGATTCCGTATTCCCATACCTTCACCGCCCGGTTGTGATGGTGGCATAGGCATAGTACCCATCGGCATACCCGGTGGTAATCCACCCATCGGCATACCACCCATCGGCATACCCGGTGGCATACCCGGTGGCATACCTCTTGGTGGCATCATTGGTGGTGCGCCTCCGGGTGGTGGTGCTTGTTGTGCTTGAGGTTCGGGTTTACGATATACAAATTTAATATCACTGCTTGTGTCACCACTAATTAATTCCGGTACAAATCCTAATTGAGCCATTCTTTGTGCTACATTCAACTCTTGTTCATCACGGCGTAGTCTTGTTATTTCATCTTCTTCTTCATTCGGATAAAGAGTTAATTTCCAATCAAATACTCCCATTTGTTTTAGAATTTTAGGAAATAGTACATCTGTATAGATTTTTTGTCCAAACTCTACTGCACGATTTGTCACAAGAATTTGTAGACCTTCATTGTTGAGTCCACCCGATTTACCGTTGTCTACCATGAAAATACTTGATACACCAAAATATGCGGCTATACGATTACGAATCTCATCACGAACTGCGATATATTGCATTTCTTCTAATGTGTCCATAAATTTAATCCAATTAACTCCACCTCTACCTGTGCTAGATTCAATACCAACTTTAGGTACATAGTGCGGGTCACGCTCCATTTTTTCATCTACTGATTTCCAAAATGATTTCATAGATTCAAGATTGTCAGTTGTCACAGATATAATACCTTTAGGCATTCTACGCTTTTGATAAGCAGTATACATGTAATTATCCATAGCAGTAAGAGTCATGGCTTGCCTCCACATGGTGTTTACAGGAGAGCGACCATACAGTTTAGATGGATTATATTTACTTACATGGAGAACTTCACCCTCAACAAAGTATTGTGTTTTACCACTACCTGCCATATTTACATAATGTACATCGTGTAAATCACTACCACATATTTCACATTTGTCGTCTTCGGCATGTGTTTTAACTTGGTCACGGTGAATTAAACAAGTCTTGTACCGACCACCTCTTACACCTCTTTTATCAGCGACTATTCTCATGAATATCGGGTCGCCTCTAATCATTTCTTTTACACGATAAAACGCTACTTCTTTGGTTTCGGGGTCTATGTAATACTCTTTTACAAATAATAAGAAAGCATCATCTACAATATTTAGGTCATTTTCAATTTCATGTAATACATGTAAAAATTGTTGCTCCATACTGTTTTCTTGTTTTAACAACCACTTAGCATAGATTAATTCATCATTGTCCGGTCCTCTAACTTCACCGCCGCATGTTTCACAAACTTCTACATCGTGTTGAAATTCATCATCACATTCTACACATTTCTTATGAAACCTCTTTTCCCAATAATAACCTCTCCTAAACATTTCTTGTCTTAGTTTAGATAATACAGTTCTAAGAATTAAACATTCTGTGCTTACGGCATATAGAGCAGGTATGGTAATACCTTGTGCCATAACAGGTTCTTGTATACCACTTGTCCAAAGCGGCATAGTTGGAGTTGGTGATGACTTACGCTTGAATGGTTTACTCAAGGTTGATAAAAACCTACTAATTCTACTTTCATCATCTGCCATTACAAACTCTCCGCATACTTACCTATTGTATCTGCATCCACTCCCCATTTACTCAAGAAACTATCGGCCTTCTTTTTATCATCTTTCCAATTGTTGAATGTGACTAAACGATATAACTCGTCTTTTCTCATTCTATCTTTTTCATCTACAAAAGACAAAACCGCTTTTGCTTGTAGCGATTTCATTTTTAGATGGGGTAATATACCTTTTAATAATTGTCTTAAATCATCTTTTGATGAAAATATGAGTCTATGTTGGCTTCTTACACTATTTTTGTGTATTCTTTGATTTAGAACTAAACGACCACAACCTAATGCTTTGTGTAATTCTTCACACTGCATACGGCCTCTATCACCTGTAGCGATAAAAGTCGCTCTTGGTTCGCCTCTTTCTGTTATGAATATACTTCCGTCAGCATCAAGAAAACCTGCCGCATAAGCCCATATATCTTTTATGATTAAACCGTGAGTATCTAATTTTACAAAATTACCACGGCTACTACTTTTGTAAATATCTACTTCTTCACCATACATTTTAATTAAACTACTAACTTTACTTGGTGTAGTAGATTTATGAAGCACCCCAACCCCTCTACGAACTAACTCACGACTACTTAATGGACCGGATTCAGTTAATTGTTTTGAAACAAAATCAAGTGTTAATTTATCTGTTTTAGATAATTTATCTATTTGATGTAAAGTACTAGACCACATTTTACGAGCATCTTTTTTCAATTGTAAAGCATTAGCCCATTCTTTTTGGTCGTCTATACCCCAATCTAATTTATCATTTAATAAATTTAATACTGTCATAGATTTGAGATATAATTGACACGCTTTTTGTAAAGATGATGAGCGAGATTCACCAAACTTACGAAGTGCTTTGAGGCTTCTATCATTAAGACCTATATTTTTTATTACATCTTCTAATCCATCACTCCACGATAAATTATTGATAGTAGCCTCTACTTCCATCGCTTTAATTGTACGAATATCATCTATGATTAAATCAATATTTTCACGATTATTTTTATCTAATCTTCGCATTTTTCTACACATACGAATAATAGAATTAGCGTCTTTACCGTATGTGCTTTCTAACCACCCATCTCCGTTAGAAGCGAAACTATAAGACTTAATATCATCATTAGAAAATAAACTTGATGACTTTTCTATTGGTGCATTATGAACAACAAAATCGGGGTGTTGAGAAAGATTACTTAACACACTTTTAGTTAAGTCATCAGCAGGGTGAATGGCTAGGTCATACTCATCACCTAGCAACGCACTACCCCACATATTGACCACCAAATTGACCTATCTAATTAAAGTATTCCAAGCGTCATCAAATGCTTTTTTCTTATCATCAGCATCCATAGTCTTAGTAGGTGCTTTTGGGGGTTTACCTCCAACTGCAATTACTACTACCATACCTTTCTTCTTCTTTTTATCTTCATCTTTCATTTTCTTCATCTCCTTTGTTTTCTTTTTTTGTTGTTCTATAAATGTACGATATATACCCGCTTCTTGCTTTTTACCCATTTCTCTTGCTCTTTGTTCCATAGCAATAGCCGCTTGAGTTTTATGAGCATGAGTTCTACTACTGTTTTTGATTTTACTAACTGATTGTCTTGCTTTTTGTGGATTTTTAAATCCTAAATTATGTATAGTTCCTTTTGGATTTTCATCAGTATACAAGTCGGAATGCTTCTTTGAACCCGCAGGTTGTCCTTTTTTACGAGGTATACGAGGTGCTTTTACAATTGTAGGCTTACCACCAACTCCTTGTTTTTTCGCTCGCTTTCTTTTTGTAGCGGCTCTTTTTTCTCCTTCGGACATTGAACCGGCAGTTTTTGGAGTTTTACTTGATACTTTTACGCTTGGTCTACACTTTGGATAACCCTTACTTCCTTTCTTAGCCTTTGACCGACCACAAGGAGGGTGAGAACCATCTTTATTTTTACGAGATACATCAACCCACTTTTCTTTGAACCATCGGTTCAAGTTTTTGCGAATTAATACTTTACTCATTCTACTCCCGCCCAAGCATCACATACATGGTCTGCACGACACATAAAATCATACCATTCACAATAACCTGTCATCGGGTCATCAGTTTTTGAAGAATCCCATGCTTTACAATTACCACATTTTTTAGAGCCTGTGGCCTTCCTATAGTTAGGTGCATCCTCTTTTCCTTTAAGAAAAGACCAAGCCTTAACCATAGAAGCATGACTCATTTCTTCTTCCCCTTTTTCTTACCACGGAATTTACCTTGACAGTATTGCACCGCCCAACCATTTGCATAGGCTGATGGATAAACTTTGAATTTACGCTTTGCCGCCGCTTTACCTGCGGGGCATAGTTTCTTTTCTAAAAAGTCAAACGCATTATCCATTCCATAACAATGTCCACAATCACAACTCACGGTATCACCCAATCATTTTTTCCATAATTTCTATGAGGTTTCCCTCTAATAAATTCATCAAAGCCCGGTAGTATATCGTCAAGAAGCACCACTGAACCTTTGAACTCTTTTGTACCCCAATTAGCCAAAGCCAAAGCCATAGCCAAGTCATCATGAGTACCTACAGATTCTAGTTTGCCGTTCTTCTGCATACCAAATCTGTTTAACTCGGATTCTAACTTGTGTGTAAATTCACGACTTCGCTCATCACCGTATGGAGTTTTTATCTGTCCTTGCTCAAACGCCATGAGTAGCGACATAAACATACTCTCTTTTCTTTGGCGTGTTGTCATAAATGTACGAATAGGAATATCCCCTCTCATATCTTGAAGTTCTGCGGCGAACATACGCTGAAAGTTATTACCTTCAAGTTCTATTAAGTCCGGTTGAAACCTGTTATTTAACAGTAAAATTTGTTTTTTCTGTGCCGCACCACCAAGCCCTTTCTCGTGTACAATACCTACTATCTCTTTGATATTATCACCCGGTGGTGTTCTTAATACTAGCATAGCAGTGAAGTCAGCGTTTTTATCCGATGCAATAGCGGTATCCCACCCGATAAAGTGTTGTCCAAACACACCTGCCGGATTTCCTTCTTCATCGTATTCGGTATCTGCTCTATCAAGAAGCACTAACTCTTTATCACGAGCCGCTTCAAGAATTGTAGCAGGGAACATACTCGCTACATCGTGGATAGGTTCACAAAGATACTCACGGCTAAATTGTATAGCGGGCATTGATAATCGTCTTTGTTCAAGAGCCTCAAGATTCCATCTTTCCGGCCAAAGGGCTACACCTTCTCCGTTGATAGCGGGATATGTTTCTACAGTAAATGTTTCTTTTTCTTCTAGTTCTGCGTATAAGTCATTATAACTAAACGGTGTACCAACCATCATCAATCGTGCAGTGTGGTGAAGCACCGGAAGTAATACACCATAGAACCAATCTGCGGCTCTTTGAAGTTCTCCACCTGTAGTACCCCACAAAATGTCATCGCATACTACTACATCGGGGTGAAAACCACGAGTAGCACCACCAACCGACTTAGCCATTATACGGCTACCGTTGGTGAACTCAAAGTAAGACTTAGCCCACGGTCTACCTTGTTCGGGTTTTAGACCTTTAAGAATATCAGCACTTTCTATATTATTACGGATAAATCTCATGTGTTCAAGTGTCTGTTCTAATGAATGTGAAAATATCATGATGTGAGTACCCGGATTAAATGCGGCTATCCATAAAGCATACGACATAAACAAAGTAGATTTACCGTGGTCACGGCTCGCTTTAACACAATAGTATCTGTTTCCCTTTAATCCTTCATCCCACATTTTATGGTGATGACTGTAATGAAAACCAAGTATTTCTGTGAAAAAGAACTTAAATGACTTTTCAGCCATCTTCCTATCCATATCAAGGATAAACTCTTTCATATTTTCGCTCATATTATCAACTCAATTTTAAAAATGTATACGCCGATAATGCGGCTATTTGATGAGGACTCATCTTGTAAACGGTATCTGCACCTAATTTTTCCATAAGTGTAGAAGAAAATAAATGCGCTTGTGAAGTCATTACTTTTTCTTGGTGTCTTTGTTGCGCTTCTCGGTTTAATCTCTCTTGTTCTTCCTTTTGTTCTTGAATTAATGCTTCCGCTTGGCCTTGACCCGGACCGGGTACTGTTGTTTGTGTTAGTTGTTCAGTAGGTGCAGATGCAGGGGCAGATTGGCCTTGAGCAAATCTCATCGCCGCAGTAGTCTGTCCGGGTGCTAAATACCGAGGGTCGCTTGGGTCTAAATTATATCTCGCTTGTTGTTGTGCTAAAAAATCACTCATAGGTGCAGTTGTAGCAGGTACAGGTGCAGTTGTAGCAGGTGCAGGTGTAGCAGGTGCAGGTGTAGCAGGTGCAGGTGTAGCAGGTGTAGGTGTAGCAGGTGTCACAGGTGTAGAAGGAAATTGTTGCATAGGTGGAATAGGTTGTTGTGGCACTAAAGAAGGCGTAGGGAATTGTTCATTAAATTCTTTTCTTGCCGCCGCCGCCCTCCCTGTAGGTCCAACTGCTACAGGTGCAGGTGCTACAGGTGCAGGTGCTACAGGTGCAGGTGGTGGTCCTGTTCTTGTCGTAGTCGCAGGTGCAGGTGCTACATTTTGTGGATGGCCCGGAAATGGATTGAAAGGTGTTATTTGGTTTGCATTATAACTACCAACTCCAACATTAACATGTTGTGGAGTAGGCACAGGTGGTGGTCCTGTTGGACCGGGTGCGCTTCCTTGAATTGCAGTTGCAGTTCTTCTTCCTGTTGGGTCATTTGCTTCAAAAGTATAACCCGCACCAAGAACCGCACCAAGAGGATTACCCCCTTGTGCCTGTTGTGCCACTTGATTTACAGTTTGTAATCCCGCTAAACCTTTACCGGCTAAACCTGCTACACCTACAAGTCTTCCACCCATACCTAATTTTCCACCTTCTGTACCTTTACCTCTTGCCGCATTTACTAAATCCATAAAAGAAGGCGCACCTTGTGGTGATTGAAACAATGTTGGTCCTACATTTTTTACCAACACATCTTTTTTACTTGATTTTACTACTAATATTTGTTCCATAAAATCACCTCATGTTTAGTTTAATTACCTTTACTACTTTTGGTTTTACATTGTAGGCTTTAGCGATTTTATGCCAATCACCCATTGTTTCACTAATACTATTTACTTCGCCTGTGGTTAGCCCAACATGTTTTGCTAAATAATTTACATCATTGAATAATGCACCATGATTTATTTCAGTATCTAAACTCGCTTCATGATGTTGCATTCTTTCTAAAGCCTTCAATGTCCTATCCATTATTGGTAAATGTGAATCTTCGGCTTTCATATATTGAGTAATTAATTGTTGTCTTGGGTCGGATAACGCTCTTTGTTGAGCCTGTTCAAATTCAGTCAATTGTGGTGGTCCTTCTCTAACACCGATTAATTGTCTAAATCTATCGGGATTTAAAGTAGCAATCTGTGGTCTTAGTTGTTGATACGCAGGGTCTAAAGGTATCGGTGCTTGTCCAACTGCTACAGGTGGTGTCCTACCGGAAGGAAAAGAAACCGGAGGTTGAGGTTGAGCGACCTCTCTAGGTGAGGGAGTGGCAGACATGCCGACTTCCGGTAGGACTGTTTGCGGAGGAACGGGCATTCCATCGCTTGGTGCATAATCTTCTATACCGTGTAAATATCCATCCATGTGTTCTTCTAATGAAGCACTAGCCCCTTCTTGTGGATAGCCATGAATGTCAAGATTTTGCATGGGTTCTGTAGGAATATCACCGATAGCCATTTTTACATTATGAC
>VTLG01003175.1_pt1 | contig 11860 bp, 10 predicted proteins | sample 4694571 | NCBI WGS metagenome assembly VTLG01 (sample SAMN12604809, study PRJNA352737) | marine metagenome | biome: ENVO:00000447; feature: ENVO:00000209|ENVO:00000569|ENVO:01000036; material: ENVO:00002151; isolation source: viral sequences binned using virsorter ... | reverse complement strand
TATCTAAAAATTGATCAATTGCTGATTGCTCATTAAGCATTTCATAAAAAAGATGTAATGACTCTTTTATAGGTTTAAAATCTACAGCTTGTTGTCCTACACCAGCACTACCTGGAGCTAATTGTTGAGCTTTTGCTCTTTGAGATAATTCTACTCCTAATATATTTGCTATTTTTGAAGTAAATGAATCTGGTTTTTTTCTTGCATTTACAACAGCTTGAGCTAAATCTCTAATTTCTTTAGGCAAAGATTCATTATCTTTTATTTTTGTAAAAGATGATTGTGTATAACCACCTAAAGGTGTATTTTCTTTATTATCGTTTAGATAGGGGAATAATGAAAGATTTGGTTTAATTAAGGCCATAATTACAGCTAATTGGGCTTCTCTAATTAAAGTACCAAATTCGGAAACTGATGGTGCTACAAATGGTGCACCACCTGTAGTGCCTGGGGCTGCTACAGGATCAAAATCAACTAAAACTACGTTTGTTGGTGGTTCTGTAGTTTCTACTTCTCCTACTCTAATAGCTGATTGAGTAGCAGTAGTGTCTGTTTTTTCTATTTGAGTTAATGATTCAGGATTTTGACCTGCTTCTACATTTTGAGTATACGTTGTACCATCTGCTAATGTAATGGTTTTTCCTGAAACAGTATATTCAACTTTATTATCTAATTCTCCTTGAATATCATTAAATATATAATCAGCTAAACTATTTGCTCTATTTATATCTAATTTATCACTTTCATTTGTACTATTATCAAAATTTGAATTAGGACCAGTGTTACTTGATTGTCCAACTATTGTTTCAGAATAATCTTGACCATTTAGTAGATAATCTACAATTTTATTATTTTCAGCATCTGCTTCGGTTTTTCCTTCTGATGTTAATTCACTAGATCCATAATCAAATAAACTAAAATTAGCTGTTTGGTCTCCTTGAATATTAACTCTTAGTCCTTGATCAGCTGCTTGGTTTATATTATCAGTTTCTGAAGATAATTCACCTGGATCTTCTATATCATCGGGAACTTCTACTTTTACGTCTCCATCCGCATCTATAAATAATTTAACATCCCCTCCTAAATTGTATACAGAGTTTAATTTAAGAGGACCTACAGTTTTACCCGATATAAGGTCTTTTATTTGGTCATTATCAAAACCCTTAGCTGCTAGTGCATTAGATACTCCTGCTAGATTTATATCAGTTACTCCAGCTTGAGTTTGAACTGTTTGGAGTGAGTCGGGAGATATTGATTTTACAGTATCTACTATAGGGGCTGCAATCATTTGAAATATAGTAAAAAATACAATAATTACTTTAGAAGCTTTTCCTTTAAAAGTATCATTCCAAAAACTTTTCATTTCTTTAGTATCTTCATCCCCTTCAGGTAATTCAGAATCTAATTTATTGCTATATGCTTCATTTTGTTCATTAACTTTTGTTTTTTTACCTTCAAGTTTATCTTTTAATACTTGTAATTCAGTCTCATTTTTAGGTAAAATACCTAGGGCATTTAATCGAAGTGCAAAAGTTATTGCTTTAGAAGAATCTTTAAAATCAGAAGCTAATCCTACAAAAGAAGCAAAAGTTTTAGTATTTTTTATTTTATCTTTAAGACCTTTTAAAAATTTAGACTCATTTAATAAAGTATTTTGGGGAACAAGACCTTCAAATAGTTGATCTAATATTTGGTTAGATAATCTATTATTATAACTTTCAAGAAGTTGTTTTTGTCTCCATTTATGTATATCAAACTGTCCCATTTTATACTTCTTTATAGCCCATATAACCTTTTTTCTTTTTTCTTTTATTATCACCGAAAGCATAAGGAGTAGCATATGCCATACTAACACCAGGGGTAAATGAAGCTCCTGTACCCGTCATGCTTGCTTCTTGAACTTTTTTATACTCTTCTGGGTAATTTTTTCTTATGTGAGTTCTAAACTTATTATATATTTCATTTAACTCTTCAGAAATATTATATAATACTACATCTTCAGGTTTATCTTCTACTAGTTTTTTAAAATCTTGAATTTCAGCTTCTAAATCTTTAACCATATTAGATATAGAAGGTTTACGAACAACTTTAGATGATATTTTTCCTGTTTCGGGATCAGGTTCCCCACTAACTAATTCAAAGTCTTTTTCTCTATCTTTTGCTTTATTTCCTCTAGCAGGATCACGTTCTTTACTGATTTCAGTAATAGTAGATTCTTTTATATTATATATGTCAACTAAACTAACCATGGACCGTTTTTAACTCATTTACTAATTCATAATAGTTAAGCAAGTTAATAACGTTATCATCATTTACAAATGATTTTTTGCATAATGGTTTAATCATGTTTTTAGTTTCAATTAATTTTACAACTACTGCTTTATCCTCTACTTTTTTAGAGTATCCAGTAATTATTTTTTTAACTGTCTTGATTTCCTTGTTGATAAAAGATTTAAGAGCAGGGCTATTAGTAACGCTGTTAACATATTCTTTTAATAGGTTTTTTTGATTTTCACCTAAACTACTATATTTATCATTAAATTTTTCAAGTAAAACTTTATATGTAAGTAGTCTAGTATCTTTATCATACTTAGCATAATCTTCCATTACAACATCTTTTTTAGGTTTATTGTCTAATGTTTTACCCGTAATATGTTCAAGTAATGTTACTTTTGAATTAACTATTGATAATGGAGAAGCATTTTTATTTTCAAGCAAATTAAAAATAGATGCCATTATCTTATAGTTTGAAATTTTAGCTTTAAAAAAATCATTTACATCGTATGTATCTTTAATTTCTTTAATTAAATTATATTTTTCTCTTCTTAACTGACCTTTATTTAATTTTCCATGTGCTTCAATTAAAGTATCAATTAGCATTGTAGCATTTGATTCTTCTTTAAATTTTTTACCTATAAATGTATGGTAAATTTTATATTCTTTTAATAAAGCAGAATTACCACTAAAATATTTTTTAATAATTGATAAAGACTTTGGATTATTATCAGCAATAGTATCCGCTGTTAATTGTCTTGTTAGGAGTTCAAATAAGATTCCAGTATTCTTGTACTTAGAATGTTTTACTTTCATTATAAATTGCAATTTATCTATATATAAATATAGACTTATTCCTGAGGCTTAATGTTTTTTTCAGATAAAAGTCCGTTTTCTTCTTCTTCTTTTAAAATTTGTTTTTTATTACGGAATTTTTGAAGAGATTTTTTAATATTTGCAGCTTCAAATGTAGAAACTCTATTAGAATCTGTTGGTCTTTCAGGTCTATCTGGTGATAATCCCTTTTTACCTAATGGATCTCTACTAAAGTTTCCTTTATCAGAACCATAATTTTGTGGACGTTCTACGGGTCTACCAGGTTCTTTTTCATCATATCCTGTTGGTACTTGAGCTGGTCCTACTGCTTTATCTCTTTTATTTCCATATAATGAAGCTAAGTCATGAGGAGTACCATATGATATACCTGATTCTACTGGATCATTACCTTCATTTTCAATTTGAGATAATCTAAATTTTTGCATTGCTTCATCAAGCATAGCTTCTTTTTGATCATTATACTCATCAGGTGATAAACCATATATATTTTCGTAAACCCAATCTTTACTAAAAATTTTATTATCAATCATTGATTGGGCTACTGTAGTTTTAGAAGTAAATAATTCTACTTTTTCTTGTTCATATATAATTGATGGTGTAGTTAATTCTAAAGAAAAATCAACTAATTCTTCATCCGTAAATCCTTGTGAATATAAATGTACTAATGCAATTTTAGTTAATTCTGATTCTATAATTCTTTGAACACGTTCTACTGTACGAGCAAACCTAACATCCATACCTGCTAATGTTGATTTTCCTTCTACTCCTTCTTCATATCCTAAAAATGGTTTAGGTATTTTAAGAGCAGCCATCATTTTAGCTTTTAAATATTCAATATCTTGAGTACCATCATAATCTAAACCTTTAGTAGTATCAATACGAGTAGTAGAATCTCCACCTCTAACAGGAATAAAGAAATCTTCAGTCATGTTTTGAACATTAAATTTAAGATTATAATCGCCTGTATTTTGGTCTATATAAGGTACTTTTTTCATTTTATTAGCTGTATCAGCCATAAATTGTTCTATTTTATCGGCATCTGTTTGACCTACATTAATGTAAAATACTCTTTTTTCTGGAGCTCTCATTATACGATGAATTAACATCGCATCTTCCATTAACATTAATTGTTTAAATACTTTACGAGCTGGTTCTAAATAAGCTCTACCATAAGGAAGATAATTAGAATCTGTAAGTAGTCTAAAATGGGCAACTTCATAATTTTCTAATGTAAATTGATCTCGTCTAATTGTGTTAGTTGCTCCTGAGGCTAAACCATTTGGATCCATAGTAAATCTAACATAAGATGGATTTTCAGGGTCTGTTCCTTCTTCTCTTACTACTTCATAAACGGATAAAGGTAAAACATTAAATACACCAAATTTTTCAGATACTTCTAATTTAAGATAAAAATCCCCATATTTACACATATTTCTAACCCATGTAGGAAGATTAAATTCTACATTTAAAACATCATAAAATAAATTATGAAGTACTTTACGAATATTTTCATTTGAAGAATTAATATTTAATACTTGTCCATACTCGTTTCTTGCTGTTGTTTCATCAGAAATAATATCAAGTGCAGCTGCGATAATTGGATCATGATCCATAGCTTCATAATCACTATAAAGCTGTAGTCGCATTGACTGATAATTAAGGGTTGGGTTATATTGTAGAGACGATCCTACAGGTTTATGTAAACGTGTAAATCTATCATATAGTGAGTTGGTTGCTAGATTTCCATATTTTTGGATTCTAGCAGTATCCATTACTTTGAGTCTTTTTCCTCCTACATTTCTTATAATTACATCACTTGAAAATAAACGTTGTAATCTTGAAAATAAACTAGTATCTGCCATTCTTTAGTTGTTTATTATAAATATATTAAAGGAGCCAAGTCAAGTCCTGTTGTCCATGTTCTCCCATATCTTGAGACCAACCTATTTGTCCCTTATTAGGTTTATTACTATATATAGCTTGAGGGCCTTTTTGCCAATTATTTAGTGTTGCATTTGTTAAATCTATTCCTTGTTGTGCAAATTTAAGTGCTGTATCTCTTACATAACACCCTGTAGCTAAAGACATAATTAAATCATCATTATATCCTGTTTGGGCTTCTGCTCTTCCATTTTTCCAAATAAAAGTTCTTAATTCTTCTAATGTTCGTTTTCCCTGAATAATTACTGATTTTTCTCTCATATAGGCATCTAGTTTACCTATTACAAGTGGTCTAGATTTCATAGACATTGTAAAACCAGGAACCATTTTTGATGTATCTACTATATCATGCCATTTAGCTAAAAATGCATCTGCATTAGTTGCTGCTTCTCCTTTAGGTGAATAATATAAGTTTTTATACCCTTTGTCTATTACTACTTGAATTGTATTCCATCCTATATTTGCATTTTCTATAACTAATAAAGCATTATTATATTCAGTAGCTATAGCAACTAACATATGGCCATATTCTTTTGTGCCGATTTGGCCTTTAAATTCACCAATTTGTTTAGCTTCTTCAATATCAATAATATGAAATGCAGAATAGTCTTTACTATCCCCCCTAGCTACATCAGCTACAATTATATAGCTTCTATTATAATCAGGATATTCCCAAATATGTAAATCACCATTCATGCCTCTCCTTTCTACGGGATCACATAAATATGTTCTTTCATAATATGATAAAATATCGGGATCAAACACTGTATTACCTGATGTTGTAAAATCACAATCACATTCTTGGGAAGCCATTCTGTGTCCTAATTCTGCATCTTGCTTATCTCTCCAGGCTTGATTTCTTTCAGGATGTACTGTCCAAGGTAATCTAATAGGTATAAATCCATTTTGATTTTCTTGAGCTTTAACCCACATTCTATGGAAAAAGTTACCTGTACCATTTGGTGTAGATAATACAATTGCTCTACCACCTGTTGATAGTGTTTGTTGTGATGATGCCCAAATATCTTCTATTCTATTTTCTTCAATAAAGGCAGCCTCATCAATAATCAATAAGGAAATTGCTTCTGATCTACCAGCATCACTTGCTGCTGATACTGCTTTAATTTGAGAGCCATTTTTTAACCGTAGTGCTAATTTATTTTTTTCAACAAATCCAATTTGTAACCAAGAAGGTAAATTATCATACATGTATTTTACCTTTGTTACTAAATTTTTAGCTGTATCTTGTTTAGTTGCAACTACTAATACATTTTTATCTTTTTGAAATACCATCATCCATAAAGAAATACCTGCGGATAATGTTGAAATACCTAACTGCCTAGATTTTAAAATAATATTTCTATCATTTTTATTTAGTAATGTAAGTACTTTTTCTTGAAAGGGAAACAAATTAAATTGTATTCTACCTCTAGTTGGGTGTTGAATATAACAATATTTTTTCATAAAGTAGATTGGATCCTTAGCACATTTAATGTACTCTTGCTTTATGATTTGTTTTATATTAGTATTTGCCATGTAGTTATACGTATAACTTTTATCAACCCATATATGATCTTGCTCCAATACTATATAATACTTGAGCTATACGTTCTTCTATTGTACCCTTTATAGTAATAGCTTTTTTTCTACAATGCATCCCTATAATTGATCTTATTTCTATATCAATAGCCATCCTATATTCAGCATCTGTTTCTCTAACACCATTATCTTCTATTTTTACACCTTTAGGTGAAACATAAAATAAATAATCATATTCTTGTATTAAATGAAATAATGCTGAACTTAAATGATGTTTTTCATAATCTTGCATTGATGTAGATAATTTAGAAAACGCCATAACATCAATAATTGTTCTATCTGTTATAATATTTTTTTGCATTAATTCAGCTGCTCTTTCAGCTGCAAATACTAATTGACCTTTATAAGTACTGTCTGTATTTAATGGAATACCCATTTCCATAAGGTATTTTGAACGCTCTGTTCTAAAAGTATAATTTTTAAATTCAGGTAACTCCTTTAATGCCTTTACTAGTGTAGTTTTCCCTACACTCATTGTTCCACAAAAACCTATTTTCATATTAAAATCTTACTGTTCCTTTAAATGCTGGATTTTTATACCAAGGTAATCCTTCTTTACCCTTTTGTATTTCATTCCATGTATCAAAATCATATTGAATACCATTTAAATAATATTCTTTTATTTTTTGTTCTCTGTTAATTAAAGCAGGACCTTCGTCACTATGAAATACTGCTCTATCACCAAAATCTAAAACATGTGCTGTTGTTTTAGAGCCATCTGCTTCTATTCTAGATACTCTTCTTACTTTAGTTTTTGGATTAACTGATCTTTGAACTTTATCTAATTGTTCTTTTCTTGCTTGTTCAGCGTTTATTTGGTGTTTATTCATAACTTAATTTTTTAATAATGATTCAGCAACATATGTACCTTGAGCCCCTGATACTGTAATACCTCTTGCTGATAATGCATCACCTACAAAATGTACATTAGGAAACCTAGTAAGACTTAAATCTTCGTAATTAACTAATGGTTCTGGTGATAAATATTTTACTTCAGGCATGTAAACACCCCAATCACTTCCTAGTGTTGAAAATACTTTTTCCATGTCTTCAATAAATTCGTGAATATATAAAGCATAATCTCCAATAGCTTCCCATAATGGATCCATACTATTTACAACATGTGTTTTTACATAATCACCTTCTGATGTTTTAGATGGTACTCTTTGTGATGGTGAATAAAATAAACCTACACCTTCATGTTGTAATTTTTCTACTGCTGTTCTTGACCAATCAAATGGTTTATCAATACCTCTAATTTCCATTAAGATACCAAAGTTAGTCATATCATTTCTGTATGATTCATCTTTTTTAGCATGACCATTATAACTTATATCTCCATAAGTGTGTTCAGCAGCTACATAAGCAGCATTATTATTAGTACAAAATGATCTTAATGATACACCTTTATCATCATATTTTCTATATAATTTAAAATCATAAGACACATCAATTAATTTTTGAAAGTGTTTTTGTGGTGCTTCAAAACGTACTCCAATTTGTACTGATTTAGGTTCTGTAGGTAATTCATATCTTTCTGCTAATTGTTTTCCAAAATCAATACCTGATTTACCTACACCAAAAATAAGTGTATCATAATTAAAATAACCATAGGGTTGACCTTCTGGCTCAATAAATGCTTGTTGTGTTTCAAAATTAATATCTACTACTTTAGTTTCCCAAACAAACTCTACACCATTATCAACTAAATAATCATACCAATTCTTTCCAATTTCATGTAAGTAATCTGTACCAACATGCCATACTGGGAATAATCGTAAACCAAAATATGGTTTGATAAAATCTGGTTCTGCAACTGGGTTAGAGCATTGTACTTCTTCTGGTTTAGGATGGAATCTTTTAAAATTATTAATAACTTGATCCATTAATTCCATTGCCTTTTCGTCTCCACAGTATTTAGATAACTGACCACCAATTGAAGTGTGGTAAGTTAATTTACCATCAGACCAACCACCAGCACCTAACATACCTGTCATTACTTCTTCAGGTAATCTATCATATGGATTTTTACCCATATCAATAATAACAATATTGCCTTCAAAATTATTGTCTACTAATTTTGTTGCAGCATTAATACCTGCAACTCCTGCTCCTACAATTACTACTTTAGTCATACTTGATTATTTTTAGTTAATATACAAAAAAAAGTGACCCAATCCAAGGGATTGGGCCACAGCTCCATAATTATTTTTAAGTCGTCCGGCTATGAATCGGACTAAATGTTTTTATTTACAATATCCTAAACAAACTTTTTTAAAAGTTAATTTATATAGTAAATTACAAAGTATTTTTTTCATAGTTTTATTTGTTACAATTAGTGCAACCTTTTGTTTCTCTCATTATTCTTTTTTCTCTATAGTATACTATTTTTCCTTTTATACGTTTTAGTTTACCCATAGATCTATCTTTAGCCATAACCATACCTTTAGGATAACCTGTATCTTTATTTATACAAACACATCCTTCTTTGCATGGACACCCACCAGAACAATCAGGTAAAGGACCTACAATTCCATCACCATCTACTACACAATAATTTTTTCCAACATTATATAGTTCATCTTTTCTATCAACTGTGTCTTCAACTCCTTTACATTTATTATCACATTCGTAAGCAGGACATAAAGTACCTCCGGCAGTTTTACAAACACCATTTTTACATTTACATTTTTTTGGAGCTTCTTGAAGTTCTGAAAGAGCTTCTTTAATAATTCTTTTTAAAGCACTTATTTTTTTACTTTCTTTTTTTATTCCTCTACCTTTTGAAGCTAATCCTCTAAGTTTTGGACCCATTTTTTTAATTACCTCAGCTGCTTTAGGATCTAATTGATATCGTTTAATTCTTCTAATTTGTTCATTCATACCACCACATCCAGTGATCTGGAATAATTCTTGACAAACGGCTATTTTTTGCATTAACTGGTTTGCTTGTAAAGGACCTACACCTGCATTTAATTGATTATTAAATTGTGTTATTCTTTGAGCTAAGAAATTACATGGGTTTGGATGATTCATAATCATATCTATAAATCCGGTTGTCCATTGTACAACATCAAATGCTGGTGGATAATCAAACACTGTATAATTTCCTCCTGTTCCAAATGAACCTTCAGCTCCACAACCTTCTAATTGTGGATGATTTTCATCATCATAAAAAGTAACTCCATTTACAGTTCCACATACCCCAGCATTATTAGAATTTGTAAATCCTGCATTTGGTGTTATTTGATTATCAACACAACCATAACATGGTCCAAATTCTTCTACTGGATCTGGGTCTATTGGATCTGGATCTCCTGAACCTAAAGGACCATCCGGGTAATTATCATTTGTAACACATCCATCTAAAAAATTATATTTTGAGGGTGAATGCGCCCCAACTGTATTAGGGTTTATAGGTAAAACTTGAGTAATAACACTATTTTTATTCGTTTGAAAACCATTTCTATATATTAATCTTCCTACATCACTTTGATTAGGTGTACGATATCCCCCATTAACTTCATCTTCAACTACAGCACAATAGTTATATAATTCTGCTGGGCTACTTGGTAATACTCCTGTGTTTATGTATAAGGCGTTTGATCCCCATCGACATCCTTCAATAGGGGTATCTAAATAATAATTACTAAAAGCAGGATTTTCACAACACATATCAACTGATCTTAGTTGCATTCCTTGAACTCCATCAATTACACATCCTGAACCTGTAGCTGAACCCGTAAATAGTGAACCTGTAATACCTTGTTCATTTAATGAACCATATTTATTTTTGGTAACCCATTTTTTATAATTAAATTTTGCCATTATTTTTTTCTTTTTTCAAATGATCGACCACCAAAATAAGCACCAATCACGGTAATTAATACTAGCTGTAATAAATCTGTCCATTTTTCTTCTACAACGAACTGAATTGTTCCAGCGTCAATAAATATCATTAAAACTGTAGAGACAACTAAAAATATTAAAATTAGTGGTCTAACGTTTTTACTTAACCAAGAATCAGAATTCATATCTGCTTTCCAACGATCTGTAATGTTTTTTTCCATTTCAACCTCGTAGTTAGCAATTAATTCTTTAATTTTTCTTTCTGCTTCTAGTTTTTCTTCTTTTGATGTAGTTAAATCATCTAAAACTCCTCCTACACCTTTTACTAAATCGGCTGCTCCGCCACTAAATAACTTTGTTAATATACTCATATTCTATTTCTATATTGTTTTGCTGCTACTGTTATTCTTTGATTACTTCCTAAAATCATTGCTTTTTGTGGTGGTCCTACTCTTTTCATCATATCTTGAGTAGGTTTTTTAGAATTAGCTTTAGTTATTTCTGCTTGAGCTTCTGGTAATAATTCTTGTCTTTGCATTTGAAGTTTTATATTTTCATTTAAAACATCTATTTCATCTTCAACATTAAAATCTGAACCTGCATCATAATCATCTTGACTTATTTCTATAACTTCTGGGTGATTTAATAAAAAATAAAAACCATAAATTTTAAATGCTAACATATTTAACCATTTAGGACCTTTAGTTGCTGGAGTAAATTTAGGATAAATAATATTATATCTTTCTGCTATATAATGTAACGGTGATAAATGTTCTGTTGGATCAATATCAAATGCATCATTAATTGTACCATTAAACCAAGGGGTTGGGTTCCAACCACTTGGGTAAATTATTTCTGTTCCTGGGTTAAATGTAGCCGCCCCACCACTTGGATCTCCAAAATCACCTCCTATTTGAAATATATCTTGATCTCCATATGGGTTTATATTAGGATCTATAAAACCCGAATCACTACCTAGACTAGCTCCTTGACCACCTGCAGAAAAAGGATCAAAAGTTCCTGTTCCTGTAAATGCCATATCAGGAAAGGGTAAGTTCATTTGTTCATTTAAGCGTTTTTGTCTTTGTTTAGCTTGCCAATCATGTATGTTAAATTTTCCCATTTTTTTAATATTTAAAATTATCTTCAAAGTCTCTTAAAAGCAAATTACCTTTAAGATATGCTTCCATCTCCATTTTTCTCATATGATCATCTTCTTGTGCATATTTTGGAGATGACATATCACCTTTATCTAAATCACCTCTTTCATTTTGTACATGATGAATTAATTCATGACAATAAGAACGTAAAATATCTTTTGGGTGTCTATTTGTAATAAATACAACTATTTCACTAGTTC
>VTLG01015404.1_pt1 | contig 11861 bp, 7 predicted proteins | sample 4694571 | NCBI WGS metagenome assembly VTLG01 (sample SAMN12604809, study PRJNA352737) | marine metagenome | biome: ENVO:00000447; feature: ENVO:00000209|ENVO:00000569|ENVO:01000036; material: ENVO:00002151; isolation source: viral sequences binned using virsorter ... | reverse complement strand
ATATTTGCTGAAGCTATAAAAAACGAAGAAAAACTAAGAAAAATAGAAGAAGCAGTAAAACCTTCAGCAGAAGATGTAAGAAATGCAAATGCACTTGCTTTAGCAATATTCGATCCTGAGACACTTCGACATACCAAAGAATTTACGATGATGAGTGAGGAAGCACAAAAGGCTACACTCAAGCTAACTACGGCTCAAGGACAGTTAGAAAATAGGCTAGGAACAGTAGAAGAAAGATTGCGAAAAAGTATAGAGTTAAACAAGGAAGCTATCAAAGCACAAAGAGACTTTAATGAATCTATTAGAAGAGCATTGATTATACAAGCACCTAAAGATGAGTTAGAAAAATTGTTAGATCCTTTATTCCAGATTGATTCTTTAGGTAAAAGTATTGGAGCAAGTTTTTCTGAATCGTTTAAAGGACTTGTTCGAGGCTCAATGACTGCTCAAGATGCTTTGAGAAACTTATTCCAACGTACAGCAGATCATTTCGCAGATATGGCTGCACAAATGTTAGCAGTACAAATAAGATCAGGTATTTTTGGTTTGTTTAGCAATATGTTCAGTAGTGGCAATAATTTTACTAGCCCTAACCCAACTCCAACCCTAACTTCCGAACAAATACAAAACCGTTTTTCTTTAGCAGAATCCTCAAGGGCAACTGGTGGACCAGTTACAGGAGGTAAGTCGTATCTTGTTGGGGAACGTGGACCTGAAATGTTTAGTCCAGGTGTGTCAGGAATGATTACACCAAATCATGCTCTTGGTGGTTCAACAAATATAGTTGTAAATGTAGATGCTTCTGGCTCTTCTGTTGAAGGTGATGAACAAAACAGTAGAGAACTTGGCCGAATTATATCAGCAGCTATACAATCAGAATTAATTAATGAAAAAAGACCTGGAGGTTTACTTGCATAATGGCTACATTTCCTTCAATCACCCCAACTTACGGACAGCAAAAAAGATCACAGCCAAATACTAGAACAGTTCGCTTTGCCGATGGGTATGAACATAGAATACTATTTGGTCTAGCACAGCACCAGAATCCAAAAACATTTAATTTTACTTTTGAAGTATCAGAAACAGATGCAGATACTATAGAAACATTTTTAGATGCAAGAGCAAATGATAGTGCCAGCTTTGATTTTACTCCACCAGGAGAGGGTAGTTCATCTAAATTTGTGTGTGAAGCATGGTCAAAATCAATTCCATATTTAAACAGAGCAACAATACAAGTAACATTTAGAGAGGTATTTGAACCATGAGTACTGATCCTGTATTTAGTGAAGTTCAAAAAATAAATCCTTCTGCAATTATTGAACTTTTTACATTACAGCTAGACAATTCTTTACATGGAGCGACTACAATATATAGATTTCATTCTGGTAGTAACTTAAATGCAAACGGTGAAATAGTATGGGCTGGTAATTCATACCTCAGATTTCCTATAGAAGCTACAGGTTTTGCGTATCAACGTGGTCAGATTCCAAGACCAAAACTTGTTGTAAGTAATGCGTTAGGAACAATATCAGCCATACTTTTACTTGTTAATCAAACTACTACAGGTAATGATTTAACAGGTGCTACATTTACAAGAATTAGAACAATGGCAAGATTTCTTGATGCTGTAAATTTCAGTGGTGGCACTAATCCATTAGGTACACCAGATCCTACAGCAGAATTTAAACGTCAAGTTTATACAGTAGATCGAAAAGCAACAGAAAACAGAGAAGTAGTAGAGTTTGAATTAGCAGGAGCTATTGATATGGCTGGAGTTCGAGCACCTAAACGTCAATGCACCCGTGCGTTGTTTCCTAGTATTGGTACGTTCACACAATGAGTTGGAAATATAAAGCATTACTTCATGCTCAACGTGAAGATCCCAGAGAGTCTTGTGGACTTTTATTAAATGTTAAAGGCAAAGAACGATACTATCCTTGTCGTAATCTTTCACTTACAGATAATCAATGTTTTATTATTGACCCAGAGGATTATGTAAAAGCAGATAATGTGGGTGAAATTGTTGGTGTTGTTCATAGTCACCCTATAACACCTCCAGAACCTAGTCAGGCAGATAAGATTAGTTGCGAGCAAAGTAAATTACCCTGGTATATTGTCAACCCTAAAACCGAACAATGGGGTGAATGTAAGCCAGAAGGTTACATTCCAGATATTTTAGGAAGGCAGTGGGTATGGGGTGTAACTGATTGTTGGAGTTTAGTTGTTGATTGGTATAAAAAAGAAAAAGGAATTATTTTAAAAGATTATGCAAGAACAATGACACCACAAGAATTTTTAGAAAATCCTTTGTTTGAAGATTATGCTTGGCGAACAGGTTTTAGAGAACTCAGGCCAGACGAACCATGTGAAGAGGGAGATGTGTTATTGATGTCAATATTGCACCCAACTTTAAATCATGTAGCGATTTTTCTTGGAGATATGGTTTTACATCATTTAGCAGATAGACTATCTTGTAGGGAGCCATATTCTGAGTGGTTGTTAAAATGTACTGGTAAGAGGTATCGCTATGCTCAGAAAAGTTAAATTATATGGAGAACTAGCTGACTTTGTAGGTCATAAAGAATTAGATGCTGTAATAAATTCTACTGCCGATGCAATACGTTTTCTTGTTAGTAACTTTCCAAGCCTAGAAGCACACATGGCTGACAGATATTACCAAGTGCTTGTTGATGATTATGAAATAGGAGAAGAAGATATACATAATCCAATAGGAAAATCTGATATAAGTATTGTTCCTGTTATTGCTGGTGCTGGTGGAGGCACAAGAAAGCTGTTGTTAGGTGCTGCTCTTATAGGAATAGGATTTGCTGTGGGTGGAGGAGTATTTGGACCAGCGTTAGCAAAAAATTTAGGTGCAATTGGTTTCGTGAAAAACGTGGGTTTTGCTTTAGCTTTACAAGGTGTAACTGAAATGCTTTTTCCTTTACCTAAACCACAAGATTTTACTAATGAAGAAGATCCAAGAATATCATTTAGTTTTTCTGGAGTACAAAATACATCTAGGGCTGGTACTTCTCACCCAATAGTTTATGGTGAAATAGTAACAGGATCGGTTGTTATTTCTGCTGGTATTGACACTAATCAGGTATCAGCATGACAGATAAAATTATTAGAGGTTCTGGTGGTCCTCCTCCTACTCCACCATCTCCAACAAGAGCACCTGATACTTTAAATAGTAGACAGTTTGCTACGATTCAAGATTTATTATCTGAAGGAGAGATAGAAGGTTTTGCCACTGCATCAAAAGCAGGGCTTACAAAAGGAACTACTGCATATAACAATGCAGCGTTGAAAGATATATTTTTAAACGATACTCCGATACTTAACGCTAATGCCAGCAACACTAGCCCACAGACAGCAGATTTTAACTTTCAGAATGTAGGATTCACACCTCGTTTTGGAACGTCAAACCAAGAGCATATTCCAGGTATTGAAAGTAGTCAGTCAACAACAAGTGTGGGAGTAACTGTAACAACTTCTTCTCCTGTCACTCGTCAGATAACAAACACTAATGTTGATGCTGCAAAGGTAACAATAACATTTCCACAATTACAAAAAGCTACGGATCAAGGAGATTTGCTTGGTTCTTCAGTTCAGTTAAAAATACAAGTTCAATATAATAGCGGTGGTTTTAGCGATGTTTTATCAGACACTATTACTGGTAGAACTGCTGATGCGTACCAAAAAGAATATCGTGTAAACATTACTGGTGCATTTCCTGTCGATATTAGAGTTGTAAGAGTTACAGCAGATAGCACTTCTTCTAGTCTTGTTGATGCTTTTGCTTGGACAAGTATCGGTGAAATTATTGATGATAAGCAGAGATATTTAAACAGTGCCTATACAAATTTAAGGATAGATTCTGAACAGTTTAGTTCTATACCAAAACGAGCTTTTCGTATTCGTGGTGTAAAAGTAAGAATACCAGGAGCAGGAGCATCTAGTTCTGGTACACCTACTGTTGATTTACAGACAGGAAGAATTATTTACCCAAGTGGCTATATCTTTAATGGAACAATGGGTGCTGCTCAATGGTGCTCATGCCCAAGTTTAATATTACTCGACCTTCTCACTACTGAAAGATATGGCTTTGGAACGCATATTACAGATAGTAATTTAGATTTATTTAGTTTTGTAGCAGCTAGTAGATATGCAAATGAACTGGTATCAGATGGTTTTGCTGGACAGGAAGCTAGATTCAGTTGCAATGTAAATCTACAGGGATCTATGGAGGCATACACACTAATTAACGAATTAGCTGGTGTTATGAGATGTTTTCCGATCTGGTCTGAAGGTTCTGTAACTATTACACAAGATAAACCAACAGATCCAAGTTATTTATTTAGCTTGGCAAACGTAGGTGAAGGTGGGTTTTCTTATTCTGGTAGTAGCTTAAAACAAAGACATACTGTTATTTCAGTTAGCTATTTTAATATGGATAGCAGAGAAATAGATTATGAAGTTGTAGAAGATACTGCTGCACAAGCCAAGCTAGGAATAGTAAAGAAAGATGTAAAAGCATTTGCCTGTACTTCCCGTGGTCAGGCCCAAAGATTAGGTAAAGCAATATTATTTAGTGAGCAAAACGAATCTGAAGTTATTAGTTTTACAACATCAATAGATGCTGGTGCAATCGTAAGACCTGGGTCTGTTATTTCTGTCAATGATCCTGTTCGTGGTGGAGAAAGAAGATCAGGAAGAATAAATGCAGCAACCACTACCCAGATTACTGTAGATAACACACAAGATTTGGATACGTTTACTGGATCGAATAAAAAATGCAGTGTGATTTTACCTGATGGTACAGTTGAAACTAAAAATGTAACTGGAATTGTAGGAAGTGTAATTACATTAGATTCAGCCTTATCCGCAGCCCCTAATGCAAATGCTATATGGTTATTGCAAAGTTCTACTTTAGAAGCACAAACTTTTAGAGTAATAACTGTAGAAGAACAAGATGGTATTAATTATGCAATAACAGCTTTAACCTATATTGATGGAAAGTATGACAATATTGAATCTGGTATAAGTTTACCTGCAAGAACTATATCTTTACTAAACGAACCAAAAAATCCTCCTTCAAACTTACAAGCATCTGAAAGAATTGTTGTTATAAATGCTCTTGCAGTTACTAAATTAATTTTATCTTGGGTATCTGTTACAGGTGTAAGTCAATATCTTGTTCAGTACAGATTTAACAATACAAACTGGGTAAATGAAGTTGTATTTAGACCTGACTTTGAACTTATTGGTACAGAAGCAGGTACTTATGAATTTAAAGTATTTTCATTTAATGCAGCTTTAAAATTATCTGCTACGTCAACTGATTTAACATTTAATGCTGTAGGTAAAACAGAACCGCCTGATAATGTTCAAAATTTAACTTTGGAACCAATAACTAATAAATTGGTAAGATTAAGATGGCAAAAATCAACTAAGCCAGACGTTTTGCACGGTGGTCGTGTATATGTTAGGCATAGTAATTTAACTGATGGTACTGGCACATTTCAAAATTCAGTTGATCTTGTTACTGCATTAGCTGGTAATACTACAGACGTTATTGTTCCATCTTTAGAAGGTGAGTATATTCTAAAGTTCCAAGATGACCAAGGTAATTTTAGCGTTAGCGAAACAAGTGTAATACAAGATTTACCTGATTTAATTGATACACAAGTTATATTGCAAGATAGAGAGGATTTGGACAGCCCTGCATTTCAAGGAGTTGATACTAATACGACATTTAATACTACAACCAGTGCGTTACAGCTTACAAATCCAGCAGCAAACGCAACAGGTGAATATGCTTTTAAAGATATTTTAGATTTAGGTGGAGTATTTTCTCTTGATTTAAAAAGAGTTATACGTTCTATTGGTTTTAATATAGGAACAGATATAGAAACTATTATTCCAAGTGGATCATTATGGGATAATTATGCTGTTGATGGCAACTTTGATGGTCCAGCAGCAAATGAAGTAAATTGTCAGATACAGGTAGCAACATCACAAACAGCATCAGGTAGTTTTGGATCTTTTAATAATTTTGCCAACGGTACATTTAAAGGTCGTAGATTCAAATTTAAGTTAGTTTTAGAAACTACAAATACTGCACAAAATATGAATGTGCAACAAGCAGGTTTTACAGCAGAGTTTCAATCAAGGACAGAACAAAACTATCAAACAGGAGGCAGCACTTCTACTGCACCACAATCATCTGGTACGTCAGCAAAGGCAGTTACCTTTGGAACTCCGTTTTTTGTTGGCACTTCATCATTAGGAGGAGCAAATGCTTTCTTACCTTCTATTGGTATAACAATTCAAGATGCTCAATCTGGTGATTTCTTTACTGTAACAAGTGTTTCTGGTACAGGATTCACTGTAAGTATTAAAAATGGTTCTAGTTTTGTTGATAGAACTTTCACATTTCAAGCTGTAGGATATGGTAAAGGGGTGTAATATGGAGAAAAGTATTCTCTAAATGAGTCAGGTATCGGACTACAATATAGCTAATGCGTCAGGTGCTTCTGTAAGAAGTGACCTCAATGCTGTTTTTGATGCGATAAAAACTTTAAATAGTGGTGGTTCTGATCCAAGTAATACAGCAGCTTTTATGCCTTATGTTGATACGGCAGATAGCAATAATTTAAAAATAAGAAATGCAGCTAATGATGGGTTCGTAACCGTAGGATCTGTTAACTCTGCAAATCTAGGTTTACTACCGAGAGCAGGTGGTACGATGACAGGTCAGCTTTTGGCTGATGACAGTGCAGGAGCTTCTGCACCAGCTATAGCTTTTGATGGAGATGCAAGCACAGGAATATTTAGAGTTGGGTCAAATACTATAGGCTTTGCAACTGCTGGTGTTGAAAGAGTAGAAATTAGCGATGCTGGATTAGATATGAGTAATGGCTTACCTATAAGATTTCAAGATTCCAGTGGTGCTCCTTTTGTCGCTTTAAAATCACCTTCTTCTGTCAGCAGTAACGTAACTTTCACTTTGCCTGGTGCAGATGGCACAAACGGCCAAATGCTACAGACAAATGGTTCTGGAGCCTTATCATTTACAAGTGTACAAGGTGTACCAACTGGTGCTGTATTTTGTATGGCAGTAGCTACAGTTCCTTCTGGTTATTTAGAGTGTGATGGAACTGCAGTTAGTAGAACAACATATGCTGCTTTATTTGCTGTTATTGGAACGCAGTATGGTAATCCTAATTCCACTCAATTTAGAGTGCCTGATTTAAGAGGTGAATTTGTAAGAGGTTTTGATAATAATAGAAATATTGATAGTGGGAGATCTATAGGTAGTTCGCAGGGATCACAAAACGCACAACATAATCACTCTGCAAGTGCTACCTCAACAGCAGGTGCACACTCTCACTCATTAAATTATCAAAGAAAACAAGTTGAAGATACTGGTACTGCTTTTGTTACTGACATTAGACGACAAGGCGGTGATGGCGATGGAGGATCAACAACTTTTACTAATAATACAGATTCGGGATTTATGAATAATGCAACTGTTTCTGTAAGTACAAGTGTTTCTATTGCCAATCAAGGTGGTAATGAAAGTAGACCAAGAAACGTGGCTATGATGTATGTAATTAAGTTTTAATTATGGCGATCCAACCAGGCACATATAATTTTACGTTACAACGTAGATCAGATCATACTATTCCTTTGTTATTTAAAGATGGAAATGATGCTGCGATAAATTTAACTGGATATACAGTAGAGGCACAAGTTTGGGAAGAAACACGCACCACAAAATATGCAGATTTTACAACAACTTATACTGATCGTTCTGCTGGTTCTGTTTCTATAGCGTTGACAGACACACAAACAGCTACATTTACACCTGATGTTTTAAAATATGATGTTTTGTTAACTGCTCCTTCGGGGTCGAAAGAATATTATTTAGAGGGTACTATATATGTAAGTGAGGGATACACCGCATGACTTCAGTTAACGTTACAACTACAAAAAATACAGTTACAGTAAACGGAGAAACCCGTGTTGTTACTGTAAAAACTCAAGGTCCACAAGGTCCTAGTTTGCCTGATGGTGATAAAGGTGACGTAACAGTATCCAGTAATGGAACAGCAATCAGTATAAATAGTAATGCGATAACAAGTGCCAAGATAGCAGATGGAGCGATAGTAGATGCTGATATAAATGCGAGTGCTGCGATTGCCTTATCAAAACTTGCCACAGGTGCATTGCCTACAGCAATTACTGTTACCAGTGCAAACATATCTGACCTTAGTATTGTTAATGCCGATATAAACGCCAGTGCAGCGATAGACGGCTCAAAAATTTCTCCTTCTTTTACTTCAAATATAACCACTACTGGTTCGCTACTTCAGTTTAGTAATAATGCTGGTGGTCGAATAAAATTTAGTGACACTAATAATAATCCTGATTACCAGATTAGGTGTGCTCAGGGAATATTTCAAATAGACCAAAATAATGAGTCTACACCAATTTTTAAAATAAATTCAGATGGTCATGTTGATATCAATAACAATTTAGATTGCGGTGCTGGTGTTGATATAACAGGTGATTTGGCAGTAAGCGGAAATATAACTGTTTCTGGAACGGTTGATGGTCGTGACGTAGCCACCGATGGAACTAAATTAGATGGTATTGAGACAGGTGCGACAGCAGATCAAACTGCAAGCGAAATTAAAACTGCTTACGAAAGTAATAGTGATACCAATGCTTTTACTGATGCTCTACTGTCAAAATTAAATGGTATTGAGTCAAATGCTACTGCTGATCAAACCAAAGCTGATATAGATTCTCTTGGTATTGCAGCTTCTACAGCAGCGACATTACTCAACGCAAGAACTATTGCTGGTACGTCTTTTGATGGTTCTGCAAATATTGATATTTCATATACAAATCTGACTAATAAATTATCTGTAGGAGATGGAGGGCTAACACAGAATAACTTTACAGATGCACTTAAGACTAAATTAGATGGAATAGAAACAGCAGCCACCGCAGATCAAACAGCAGCAGAGATAAAAACATTATTAGATAGCAATGGTATTGTTAACTCAAACGTAGATGCTAGTGCAGCAATAGCTGGAACAAAAATAAATCCTAACTTTGGATCGCAAAATATAACTACAAATGGTGCTGGTAGCTTGGGCTCTATACAAATAAATGCTATAGAAGCAAAACTTACATTTAATAATTTATATAGTGAAAGTGATTTTGCTATTAAAAATAACAATGGTGATTTTCAGATAGTTGATATTGATAATAGTGATCGTGTAGGTTTTCAGTTTGGTAAAAATGGAACAGTCACCATTCCTCAAAATACAGACTTTGGTGCTGGTATTGACATAACAGGAAACATCACAGTAACAGGAACAGTTGACGGAGTTGATATTGCGACAAGAGATACTTTATTCGGTGGCTTGACTTCTAGTTCTGGGGTGTTGACCAACGGAGTAACAGCAACGACCCAATCAGCAAGTGATAACTCTACAAAAGTTGCGACAACGGCTTATACAGATACAGCAATAGCAAACCTAGTTGATTCTGCACCTGGTACGTTAAATACACTGAACGAACTGGCATCAGCTTTAGGTGATGATGCTAACTTCTCGACAACAGTTACCAACTCAATAGCAACCAAACTACCTTTGGCTGGTGGTACGTTAACTGGTGATTTAACAATATCAAGTACAACACCACAAATATTTTTAACTGATACTAATAATAATAGTGATTACAAAATACTTGTAGAAAATGGTTCTTATCACATTTTTGATGTTACGAATAGTGCTACAAGAATCAGAGTAGATGCAAGTGGTAATATAGATTTAAAAGGAAATGTTGATTGTGAAGCTGGTCTTGACGTAACAGGAGCTATCACTGGAACGGCAGACGCAACCATAAATGGTATCAGGGTAGGTAAAGGTGTAAACTCTGCTTCTGGCAACACTGTTCTTGGAGAACTTGCTTTAGATGGTTCTGTTACAGGTGCAAACAATACTGCTATTGGTAAAAGCACTTTAACAGATAATACTTCTGGTACAAGAGGTGTTGCTGTAGGTGTTTCAGCGTTAAGACTTAATCAAACTGGTAATGATAACGTAGCGGTTGGAGTTTCTGCTTTAGATTCTAATACTACTGGATCACAAAATACTGCTTTAGGTCGTTTTACATTAGGGGCTAATACAACAGCTTCTAACAACACAGCAGTTGGATATTATAGTTTATCTGCAAACACAACTGGAATTTGGAACACAGCTTTAGGATCTAATGCTTTAGATGCGAGTACAACTGGTAATAACAATACTGGGATTGGTGGTCATTCTTTAGGTGCAAACACAACTGGTGGTAATAATATTGGTGTTGGATATTCTTCTTTAAGAGATAATACTACAGGCAATAATAATGTAGGAATAGGTTATGGTGCATTAAACGAAAACACTACAGCATCAAATAATTCTGCTCTTGGTTATAACGCACTATATAACAACACAACTGGGACGCAAAATACTGCGATTGGTAAAGGCACTTTAGAATCAAATACAACTGCTAACGATAACACTGCGGTTGGTAATGATGCTTTATCAGATAACACCACTGGGACAGAAAATACAGCATTAGGACAAGCTTCTCTATATAAAAATACAACAGGAGGACAAAATACTGCTATTGGAGTTGATGCTTTAAGAAATAGTACAACTGCATCAAACAACACAGCAGTTGGTAAATCATCTTTATCTGCAAACACAACAGGATTTTCTAATGTAGCTATTGGAGCAAATGCACTTGATGCTAATACTACTGGAGGGCAAAATACTGCTATAGGACAGGGAGTTTTAACAGATAATACAACTGGTAGTAATAATGTAGCTTTAGGTTGTCAAGCACTTGGAAACAATACAACCGCAACAGGAAATACTGCGTTAGGTTACGTTGCTTTAAGGGATAATTCAACTGGACATTCAAACGTAGCTGTAGGTAGTTCTGCATTAGTATTAAACACAACAGGAACTCAAAACGTAGCTATAGGTGCAAATGCTTTAGATGCTAATACTACTGCAAGTAATAATATTGGTATCGGTCTGAACGCATTAGGAGTAAACACAACAGGAACTGCAAATACAGCAATAGGAACAAACTCACTACAGGATAATACAACAGGCAATCATAACCTTGGTATTGGTCTTCAAACTCTTAGAGAAACTACAACTGGTGAATACAACATTGCTCTAGGTAGTAATGCAATGTTACTCAATGCAACTGGATCGTCAAACGTTGGTATAGGTTACGAAGCTTTATATAACAATACTGACAATCATAATACTGCTGTTGGTTATCAGAGTTTAAAACAAAATACAAGTGGAGAGAGTAACACTGCTGTAGGTCGAGGATCTTTAACATCAAACACAACTGCTGATAATAATACTGCTGTCGGTAGGCAAGCTCTAGCAGCAAACACAACTGGAACTTTTAATGTAGCTGTTGGTAAAGACGCTTTATTAGCAAATACAACTGGTTTTTATAATACTGCTATAGGTGGGCAAAATTTAAAATCAAACACTACTGGAAGTCATAACACTGCTGTTGGCTTAAATGCACTAATACTAAACACTACTGGAGCTAACAATATTGCAATGGGTGCTTTTGCACTAGATGCTAATACAACAGCTTCTAACAATACTGCTATTGGTCATCAATCTTTAACTGCAAACACAACTGGAGCTTCAAACGTAGCTGTAGGTGCTAACGCTTTAGATGCTAACACTACTGGTAATTATAATGTTTCTTTAGGTCGTAATTCTTTATCAGCAAATACTACAGGTTCAAGCAATATA
>VTLG01013707.1_pt1 | contig 11861 bp, 4 predicted proteins | sample 4694571 | NCBI WGS metagenome assembly VTLG01 (sample SAMN12604809, study PRJNA352737) | marine metagenome | biome: ENVO:00000447; feature: ENVO:00000209|ENVO:00000569|ENVO:01000036; material: ENVO:00002151; isolation source: viral sequences binned using virsorter ... | reverse complement strand
AAAAAGGATTTAGATTTAAATCTATTGACCAGTTGATTGATCAAGAACCATATGAGAAAAAATATGTATATACGCCTGGTATTGTTGAATATAAGGGTGCTAGAAATGATTTTAAAATATTAGAGTATAGTACATCAAAAAATCAAAATTTACTTGATAACTTAGAAAGAGGTGCGTATTGTAGTCATCGTAAGTATTTAAATCCATTAACTTTTCAATATACACCTATTCCACAAACAATTTTTAAGTTAGATGATTATTCTGGAAAGATAAAAAATTTAGGTGGAGATATTAATGTTACTTTACCAACTTTATCAAATAAAGATACTCGTACACTTGCTTCAGTACCAAGTAGGTACGTTACTGGTATACTAGATGTTGGAACGATTGAGAATGATGTTACATTTGATAAAAATGCTGACCCTACAAAAATACATTCACAGTCTATGATGAGATATAATATTTTATTCACACAACTTTTAGTAATGACTGTTCCCCTGAATACAAATTTAATTGCTGGTGATGTTATTAATTGTGAATTTCCAAGAGTTGATACTCAAAAAAGAAAAGAAGTTGATCGTCATCAAAGCGGACTATATATGATAAAGGAGCTAGTTCATTATTTCGATAGTTCTGGATCATATACGAAACTTAAATTAGTAAGAGATACATTCGGAGAGCGAGAAACATGATAGAAAATAATTTAATTAAAAGTAATTTCTTAGGAAGAGATGGTTTTCGTTGGTGGGTTGGGCAAGTTGCACCTGAAGATGCACAAGGTTCACAATTTAATGGAAAAGGTTGGGGAAATAGAGTAAAGGTAAGAATCTTAGGATATCATCCTGATGATGATCTTGAATTGACAAACGAACAACTTCCTTGGGCACACGTTCTTTTATCTCCAGAAAGTGGTTCTGGTCGGGGTAATAAAGGCAAACCAATAAGAATTTTACCTGGTGATAATGTGTTTGGTTTCTTTATGGATGGTGATGATGCACAGCAACCTGTGATTATGGGAGTGTTTGCAAACACTAAACAAGCAGCATCTTTGATGTCTGGTGAATATACACAACCATTCGTGCCTTTCACTGGATATACAAGCAAGATTAAATCAAGTGACTTCATGATCAAAAATGAAGTGAGTGATCAATCTGGTAGAGATTCTCAAAAGTCAGTAAGACATATAAGTAGAAAACAAGCTAAAAAACTTAGTGAAAAGACAGGTGAGGTTGAAAGATCAGCAAGTGCAGCACTAGGTAAAGTAGTAAATTTTGGTGGTAATAATGCAAATACACCTGTGAACAAAATTAAATCAGAGTTACAGAACGCTGTATCAGATTTCGATGTCTCAAGTGCAAAAGAAAAAGCATCATTACTTAATAAAACTGCTAGGAAAATTGCTGATGTATCTACTGGAATCTCTGGTGATATCTTAAATAAAACTTACGCAGAACTAGCACCAAAATTAAATAGTGGATTGCATAAACTTTATAAAGATGTATATGGAAAAATATTATTAGCAACACAAAATGGAGCGATTGCAAAGAAAGCAGCAAATTTAGCACAAGTAGCAATGGTAGGTCCAGTCAAAGCATTACAAAATTTTTTACCGTGTGCAGCAAAAAATATAACAGATAATTTATTTGGATCTGTTAGAAATTTATTAACTGGTTTTTTGGATAATGTTAAAAATTTTACTGATTGCATTGGCGATCAATTTGTTGGTGCGATTTTCAATGATGTAATTAATAATATTAATAAACAACTAAGCGGATTGATGGCAGGGGTTTCTAAGATATTTGACGGTGACTTAGTAGGTATGTTAAGATCGAAGGCAGAAGGTTTATTGGGTATAGCAAACGCATTCAATTGTGATCTTCCAGCAGCAGACTTAGGATCAAAAACAAATAGTTGGACAATTGGAAAAGGTCCTAAAGGCAGTAAAACATTTAATCTAGAGAGTGTTGCTACAACAATATTAGCAACAGCAAATGCTGCTCAATCATTACAAGAGGCAGCAGGAAGTCCTGGTGGTATTTTAGGTAATCTTGGTATGTTTGATTTTATGAGACCAGATGTCAGCACACCTGGATTTAGTAGTCAATTAAGTGATTGTTATACAGGTCCGCCATTAAATTGTTCAGGAATACAAGTTAACATTTTTGGTGGTGGTGGTGAAGGTGCTACTGGAAAAGCAATCTTAGGTGCGATTGTTGGAGATACTTTTGCAGAGCAGACTGGTAGTTTAATAGGAATAAAAATGACAGATGGTGGTTCTGGATATCGAACACCACCATTTGTGGAGATAGTTGATAATTGTGATGAGGGATATGGTGCAGTTGCAAAGGCAATAATTGATAGTGATCCACAATCACCAACCTTTGAGCAAGTTGTTGATATAGTTGTTATTTCAGGTGGTGAAAATTATCCTATTATTGAACCTGATGAAGATGATGATGGAGTGTATAATGTTGATCACGTTGTGGTTGTAAATCCAGGTGAGGATTATGTTGATAGTGATGTGATAACTGATGACAAGGGGAACGTATACACTAAATTCCTTGATGAAAATGGAAGAATTTTAAACGTCATTCCACCAAATCCTAAAACAACAAACGTAGAACCTGTTACTGATTTTCCCGAACTTACAATTACAACCACTACTGGGTTCGGAGCAATATTACAGGCACAAATATTACCAAGACCAGAGTATCAAGGTGAAATCAAACAAGTTATTGACTGTATCAGTCCTCGTGATGGAATCGTAGGATATGTTAATGGAGAGGCATATTATGGTTCATTCCATGTGATGCCAAACGGAATAAAAATGACAGGTGCTAAACATAGTGATAGTGATTTTATAATTTATGATACCCCACAGGAAAGTAGAACTTCTGCGACAACAACATCAACTAAGTCAACAACCATGACTACAGTTTCTTCACCACAAGTTTCATATAACACAAGTACACCGACTACAACAACACCAAGTATGCCTACTCCAAGCACACCAACGCAAAGTGATTCTTCTGATGATTCAGATTCAACACCCCCATCAAGTCCACCTAGTTCACCTCCATCAAGTCCACCTCCATCAAGTCCACCTAGTTCTCCACCTAGTAATCCAGGCTATACTTACTAATAAATATTAATACTATAAAAGAATTATGTCAGAAAGACCAGAAGAACAACAAAATTGGCAAAACAGATGTTACGATTCATTTGGACCTCATTTTAGAATCGACACTGGTAATCCCCAAATGGCATACAATGGTACTGTTGTTTATGATTTACTTGGGTCTGGTGCTGCTGGAAATACAAGTTCTGTAGGTATGATGCATGGTGGACTGTATCATATTTACAATGATCAGTGTATAGAAATAGTTGGTGGACAAAAAGTAGATGGTGGTGGTGTATGTGTAAACATTATTGGTTCAAATGGGGATGTTACCATAACTGCATTAAGTAGTGGTGATGTAAGGGTAACGGGTAGAAATATTATCTTAGACGCTGATAAGAATGTAGAAATAAAAGCTGGTGGGGATTTTAGAGTAAATGCTTCAAACTCAGTTAACATGAGTTCAAATACATGTTATATAAAAGCACCTTATGGAAAGATAAGAGTGCGTGAAGTTGGTTGGATGGGTGGTGTATTTGCTGGCACATCTGTATCCGAAAATGTCTGGAGTAAATAATGTCAAAGTTTACATCAGGTGGTGTTCCATATCCAGATTACGACGCTGCTGACGCAACGAATTTTAATCAAAAGGTTGAGTTTACTGATGATGTTTTTATCTATGGTCAACTTTACGCTGACTTAGATGCTACAGATATAAATTTTGCTGACGATCAAGAATTTAAAAGTATATCACTTACAGACAATTTTAACGTTTCTGGTATCTCAACTTTTTTCGGACCAGTTGATATTGATTACTTAACTGTATATCAAAGACATAATGTTGGAGCGTCTGGAACAGTATTTGTAGCTATTTCAAGTACGTCTGATTTAGATGGACAAACTAGTGGTCGAGTTGGTATTGGAACCACACAACCAGACGCAAGATTTCAGGTAGGTGCTGCTGACAAATCTTTTATTGTAGATGAGTTTGGTTTAGTTGGTATTGGAACTACTCAACCAGCACAAAAATTTCAAGCAAATACTGGAACTAATTCGTTTGTAGTAACAGGTTTAGGTACTATCGGTATTGGAACTGCATCTCCAGGTGACTTTGGTATTAATAATAGTGCTAACGGTACTTTAAAAGCAGATTTTGATGGAAGTATAAGAGTAGCAAGAAATATTTACGATTCATCTGGTTCACCAGGTCAAAACGGTTTCTTCATGAACAGAGATGCAAATGGTATTCGTTGGGTATCATTTACACCTGTTGAAACTGAAGGTGTATTTTTACAAAATGAGGGTATATTTGTTCCATCTGTTGGTGCTGCACAATCATTTACTGTTCTTAATTTTGTTCAACGTAATAGTTTTGGACAAGGAACTGATACTTTAGAGGCAACAGCACAAGATCCAACTTCAATAACGGGAATATCAACAATATTTACACAAGATTTATGGGGTCATCAAGGCACTGGTTCAGGAGCATCAATCTACAGACAATCTAGAGTTGGAATTAATCAATCTAGTCCACAATACCAATTAGATATAACTGGAGATTTACATGCCACTTCAGCAGTTGCTTTCGATTCAACTTTAAATGTAAATAACGCAGTTACTTTTGATAATACACTTGATGTTGATGGTCAAACAACATTTAACAATACAACTGATTCCACATCTACAACAACTGGTTCAGTTCAGATTGATGGTGGTGTAGGTATTGTAAAGAAATTAAATGTAGGTAGTGATACAACGATTGGAGGGGTAACTCAAAGTACAACTAAAGATACAGGTGCTTTAATTGTTGATGGTGGCGTAGGTATTGAGAAGAATATTAATGTTGGTGGTTCAGGAGTCATAGCTGGTCGATTAGATGTTGATGATGGCACTCAATCAACGTCATCTAATACTGGTGCTGCTGTAATTGATGGCGGTCTTGGTCTTGCTGGTAATTTAAATTCTGGTGGAAGCGGTACTTTTTCTGGTAGATTAGATGTGAATGACGGAACTCAGTCAACTAGTCCAAGTACTGGTGCTGCTGTAATTGATGGTGGTGTTGGCATACTCAAAAATTTAAATGTAGGTCAGAATGTAAAGGTCGAAGGAAACTTAGAATTAGATGCACAACTTACTGATTTCTTTAATACTCAAGGAGTAGGTGCTTGTAAAACTGATTATCGTTTATCTTCATTTAATGTTTCAGGTGTTGGAGTTGGTGTTTCTTGGAGACCATCAGGTGTCCAAACAAAGAGAACTTTATGGGTATCAAAGAATGGTTGTGATACAAATAGTGGTTTACTAGAAGGTGATGCAAAATATACTATTGCTGCAGCGGCTGCTATTGCTCAAGAGGGTGATACAATTAAAGTGAGATCTGGTGTATACATTGAGAACAATCCCATTGGATTAAGAACGGATGTCGCTATTACTGGTGAAGACTTAAGATTAGTTACAGTCGTTCCAAACAATACTAATAGAGATGTATTTCATGTAAGAAGAGGTTGTTTGATTGAAAATCTAAGTTTCGCTGGTGCAACTATCGCAACAAATCATCCTCGTTGTGGTGCTGTTGCATTTCCTCCAATTCAGGCAAGTGTAGATTTAGGTTTGGATTTTCAAGCAGTTACAGGATTTACTGATTTAGGACCTGCTAATGAAGGTGCTGCTGGTAGATGGAGATCTCCTTATGTGAGAAACTGTACAAACTTTATGACTGGTAGTATAGGAATGAAAATAAACGGAGACCATGCTAACGCTGCTTATACAGGAACTAATAATGGTGGTCAGGATTTAAAATCAATGGTTTGTGATTCGTTCACGCAGTATAATGAAGCAGGTATTGGTGTATCAATATCTAATAATGGATATGCACAGTTAGTATCAATCTTTACTATTGGTTGTGAGATTGGTATTGGAGTATCGTCTGGTGGACAATGTGATTTAACAAACTCAAACAGTTCATTTGGTATTAAAGGTTTAGTCGCTGATGGGTATGGTGATATAGAATTTACAGGTACGACCACAGGGACTACAGATTCACAGGCAGATACAATAATTAGTACAAATACTAGAGATGTTGATGGAAATGTTAGAATACCATTTGATGGTCAAGGTGTTTATTTTATATTAGATATGAATGATTATGATGATACGACTTCAACAGATACTGTATCAGCTCCACTTCAAATTATAAGATCAATTGAAGTTATTAATGGAGGAAATGATGGTGACTACACCGCTGCAGCTCCACCTATAATTACACTAAACGAAGACCCACAAGGTCCTGAATCTATACTACCTGAATTCTCTCCAAACGTTAGTGCAGCTGGTACAATAACTTCTGTTGATGTATTAAATTCTGGTAGGAACTTTTTACCGACACAAAATTTGACTGCTAATATATCGAGTGGAAATGCTACTTTTAGAGTTAATACAGACCCAATACTATTCACTGTAAGTGAGGCGACTGATTCGTCAGATGTAACTGGTATATCAACTGTAACTTTTAACGAATTTATTCCATATCCAGTTTTTACTAATACTGATGTAAAATTTGTTAGATTGAGTCGTATTATCACAAGTTCACATTCATTTGAATATATCGGTGCTGGTACAGACATAAATACATCGAACCCATTCCAAGGTGGAAAACCAATACCTGAAAATGAAGTGGTTGCGATTAATGGTGGTCAAATTCCATTTACAAGCACTGATCAAAAAGGTAATTTTAGAATTGGTGATGGATTGACTATAGATCAGACAACCTCTACAATAAGAGGTAGAGACTTTAATAGAGCAATTCAAGCACAACTTACACCACTGATATTAGCATTGAGATAATATGGCAATAGCACCAGTCAATAAATTTGTTTCGATTGCAGTTCCTGTAGCACCAGGTCTGCAAAAGTTGTATGAGGTTCCGACTGGTACATCTGCATTATTGCTATACACTCAAGTTTCAAACGTTGGGATTGCAGTAACATATCCAACAGTCACTTTTGTTCAAAAAAGAACTTCTAGGAGCACAGGTAATACAAGAGATATTCGTGTAATTAAGGATGCAGAAATACCACCTAATGACGCAGTAATATTAATTGATGGTAGACTGGTGTTAGAAAAGACACCATTAGTATTAGATCAAATATATGTACAAGGAACACAAGATGGAGTTGGTATTATAACAAATGTTACTTACGATGAGCCGTCTGGTATAGCAACAATATTTACGAAAGAAAATCATAATTTTACAAATGGTGATCCAGTAACAATGTCTGGTATTGCTTTTACCTGTCTTGGAACAACAGGTATAACAACAACCATATTTCCAGATCCTCAACAATCATATACAGTAGATGTTGTTCAAAATTCAAAAGAATTTTCAACTGTTGTAGGAAGTAGTAAAGGATATCCACACGTATATAATTCTGCAGTTCATTACTTTGAAAGAGCAAGAGATAATGCTATTGAAGTTGCTGTTGGAACTGGTGGTTATTCAACTTTCACTGCGTCACCTGGCACGACATATAATCCAAATACAGGAATATTAGGTATAACAACAGCTTCACATGGTTTATCTATAGGGGATTTAATAAGAATAGATGACGGTGGAATTACATTTACTTGTGCGACTGATAGTAATGCTTCTAATCACCCATATCCAAGAGCTACCGATCCTGCGAGTGCAAAAATTTTAACAGTCACTGCTGTCACTACAAATACTTTCTCAGTCGATGTTGGAACATCATCTGACAATTCAACACATACATTTGTATCTGGTGTAGCAAACGCAATCAAAAAAATTAATACAACATTCAATGTAGTTAATGCTGTTTATAATGGCGGTCCACAAACGACGACAATTCATGGAGTACAAAATTTACAACCAGGTGATTTACTTTTAACACTTAATGCTAATCATAACTTAACAGGTGGAAATACAATAAGAATTGCAGTAGGATCGATAATATTTTCTTGTACAATGGATAATCGTGCAACCGAGCACCCCTATCCAAGAAAAACAGATCCTGCTGCTCCAACTCCAAGACCTTCTGATCCAAAAAATCTTAATGGAAGTATAGCTGTGACTGTTGTTTCATCAAATCAAATAAAAGTGAACGTTTATCCAAGTCTATCAGGTGGATTTTACGCACCACTTCAAATGGAACTCATAGCAAGTATCCTAGAAAATAGCACGTCGTAATATGCCAAAGTATCTAAGTGGTAGAGCCAAAAGAGTACCGCAGGATCAGTTATCTGAAGATAGATACAAATATCTTGCGTTAGATCAAGCAGAACCAAATTTATCAGATCCGATTATTGGACCTGCAGTACCATCAGGTGCTCAGTATCAATTAGTTGCGGTACCAGGTTTTCCAGGTAGAAGATATTGGGTTCCAGTTGGTGGTGGTTTAGTTCCTGGTGCAATTTCAATATTTGATGAGGGAACAATTATATCAGCAGCAAGTAGTATCACACAACTTAACTTTGTAGGTGCTGCTGTTACTGCAAATGTTAGTAATCAGAGTCCTTCAGGACATCCTGGTATTGCTGCGACTATAACAGTCAATCCAGTCACCATAACTGATAATCCTCCCGCTGGTGCAAGAAATGGTGAACTATGGTGGGAAAGTGACACTGGAGATTTATATGTTTATTATCAAGATGGTGATAGTGCTCAATGGGTCACTACAAATACTGGTGGTGCAGGACCACAGGGTCAGAAGGGTCAAAAAGGAGAAAAAGGTCAAAAAGGACAAACTGGTCTCACTGGTGATGTAGGTCAAAAGGGTCAAAAAGGAGATGTTGAGGAAAAGGGTAATAAAGGGGAAAAAGGACAGAAGGGTGATAAAGGTCAAAAAGGTCAAAAAGGAGAAAAAGGTCAAAAAGGAGAAAAAGGTCAAAAAGGACAGAAAGGTCAAGATGGAACAGGCACAGGAACAGCAGATAAAATATTTGAGGGAAATACAGAGGCAGAGGTAGTTGATACAGGTAGTAGCGGATTTTTTAAAGTAACAACCGAGGGTGGTGAGAAATTTCGTATTAACGACGTAGGTAGAGTCGGTATTAATAGCACTTCTCCAAGGGAAAAACTTGATGTTAATGGTGGAAGAGTTATTTTAGATGCAGGATATCAACTCACTTGGGCAACTGGAACAACAAATAGAGCAAGAATATATGGTGACAGTGGAAGTAATTTTATAGTTGAAAATGGTTCATCTAATACAGAAAGACTTCGCATCGATGACGATGGTAATGTTGGTATTGGAACTGATAATCCAGTAGCAAGACTTCATGTCCATAATTCTGGAACTACTGCTACAGATCATGCTTATGCTTTTTTCACTACAGGAGACACAGGATCTACTGCATCTGACGGTTTGACGGTTGGTGTAGCTGCTAATCAAGTTGCAAGTGTAAATTATAGAGAAGCAGGTACTTTAACTCTTAATACTTCAGCAACTCCAAGAATAACAATATTATCTGATGGTAAAGTTGGTATCAATCAAGCAAATCCAACAGAGAAACTTCATGTTGATGGTAATATTCGTGCAGTAAATGGAATATTTTCAGGTGATGTTAGTGCGGTAAATGGAATATTTTCAACAAATGTTACAGGAGTTGATGCAACATTTAGTGGTAATGTATCGATTGGTGGAACATTAACATATGAAGATGTCACTAATGTTGATGCAGTTGGTCTTGGTACATTCAGGGAGGGAATATTCATACCTGACAATAAGGAATTAGAATTTGGAAATACAGCAGGTAGTGGAGATTTACAAATATATCATTTAAGTGCTACTTCTAACAACTTTATTTCAGCAGCAAATAATTCTGACATAACCATCTCTGCTAAAGAAGTAGAGTTGATGAATCAGGGTCATTCATCATACTATTTTAAGGGAACTGAAACTGGGTCAACTGTTTATTATAATAATACTGCTAGATTAGCTACTACGACAGACGGTGTAAAAATTTATGGTGGATTACAAGATAAGGATGGAGATCTTGGAAGTTCTGGACAAGTTCTTACATCAACTGGAACGGAATTAAATTGGGTAAATTCAAGTAGTGTTGGTACAGACACAAATACACTATATGATTTAGAGGTTATCGATCACGGTTCATCAACAGGTTCTGGAAGTGGAAACGATACAATTATAAGATTAAATCCATCATCTGGAACCAATGATGATGTTAGACTGATTGCTGGTTCTAATGTCACATTATCGCATAACACTTCTAATGATACAATTACCATTAGTTCTACTAACACAAATACTCAATTATCAGTAGAGCAAGTGCAGGATATTGTTGGAGCAATGGTATCTGGTAATACTGAAACAAATATATCAGTTACTTATGATGATCCATCTGGAAAATTAAATTTTGTTTCTACAGACACTAATACACAATTAACAACTGAGCAAGTACAGGATATTGTTGGAGCGATGTTTAGTGGTAATACTGAAACTAGAATCTCTGCTACTTATCAAGATTCAGATGGAACAATTGATTTAGTTGTTGATGATCAATCATCAGATAATAATACCACATATGATTTGTTGGCAGTACAGACAGGTGGAAATAATGATAATCCCTCTATTAAATTAGATGCATCAACTGGTGATGATGATGAGATTCAGATAGTTGGTGGAGCAAATGTTACTGTTACTCGTAATAGCGATAGTCAAATTACAATATCATCAAGCGATACAGACACTAACACTCAACTTTCAACTGAACAAGTTCAAGACATTGTTGGTGCAATGTTCTCAGGTAATACTGAAACTAGAATTACAGCGACTTATCAAGATTCAGATGGAACAATTGATTTAATTGTTGATGATCAATCATCAGATAATAATACAACTTTCAGTATCTCTGCGGTTGATGGTGATAATACTGATGAGGAAAAAATAAGACTCACAGGAGCTAACCCTAGTTCAACAGATGATGTTGTTCTAGAGGCTGGAAGTGGTCTCTCTATTGCTAGATCAGGTGATAAAATTACATTTACAAGTGATGGGGCAAATGTTACTACAAGTCAAAATCCACCAAGTTCACCAAATAGCGGTGACTTATGGTGGGATACTGATGATGGTGAATTACATCTCTACTATAATGATGGAAGCTCGGCACAATGGGTATCTGCTGGTGCAAGTGGTGAGAAGGGTGTAAAAGGTGAAGCTGGTGGAGGTGCTCCCGTTGGACAGATAGTTGCGTGGTCAGGAAGTGCAGGTTCTTTACCTGATGGTTACTTTTTATGTGATGGTTCAGCGATAAGTAGAACCACATACGCAGCTCTCTTTGCAGTTGTTGGAACAACACATGGGTCTGGAAACGGGTCTACCACGTTCAATATACCAGATTTAAGAGATAGGTTTGTTGTTGGTGCTTCAAATAGTACAGGAGATACTACATATCCAGGTGTCTCTCCTGGTGCTACTGGTGGTAATGCTAATGCGGTTGTTGTCACGCACGATCATGACGCAGACGCATCATCAAATGTCAGTGACCCTGGACACAGACACTCATCAAGAGGTTTTGGAACTGATGATGATGGTGGAGACCAACACACTGGTAGTGGTAACAATTCAGTTAGAAATAATGCGATTGAAGATGCAACAACTGGCATCAATGTAGCAACTAATATTGATATAGATGACGAGGGTGAATCTGGCACTAACAAAAACCTACCTCCATACTATGCACTTGCTTACATTATTCAATATTCTCA
>VTLG01011950.1_pt1 | contig 11861 bp, 19 predicted proteins | sample 4694571 | NCBI WGS metagenome assembly VTLG01 (sample SAMN12604809, study PRJNA352737) | marine metagenome | biome: ENVO:00000447; feature: ENVO:00000209|ENVO:00000569|ENVO:01000036; material: ENVO:00002151; isolation source: viral sequences binned using virsorter ... | reverse complement strand
TCTTTGTTGATCCAGCATTTTTTCCGCATGTTCAATTTGTAATTCTTCACGCTTTGCTTCCATAATGCGGTGATGAGTTTCCATTTCAGCATCAGAAATTATTCCATTTTTGTCGGCATCGACCGATTCGTAGATGGATTTTTCTTCTAATTTTTTATTAGTCAACTCTTCCAATCCTATCGTAAAAATGCTCACCACTTACCTGCTTTTTTGCCCATGTCAATCCCCCAGGCAATCATGAGCCAGATCATAAAACCGCCAAACCCTAGTATTCCAATCACAGTAGCCCAATGAAGAATGTCATCAATCCTTTTCTTCTTTAGTGCAATTTCCCTTTCTTGAGCTAATTTCTGCTCTCGGATCATACTTTGCCGAGTTTTTAAAAAATCCTTCCAAATCTGTCCTCCGTCAGCGTATGGACCCCATAATAATTTTTGTTTTATATCTGCCAGTGCCTGTCTAGCATTTCTCTCTGCTGTTACTATATTCATAGCTTGCTCGTTAAGAGACTTGTTCTTTCCTTTTCCTACCTCTTTTTTTGCTTTAGATAAAGTTTCTGTGTGATCAAATAATTTCCCCAAGTCCTTCGTAACGTCATTTACATCCCTAGCAGCGGCAATGCCTGACTTGACTAGCTCGGCAGCCTTAGTAACTCCTGCAATGGCAAGACCAATCGTAGCAGGATCTAGCACTCATAGTCCCTCAATCAATGACCATGGCTAATAAAAATAAGCTAATCATAATCATTTCTAACCTTTTTATCCGGTTCAAAATTTCAAGCCACCGCTCCTCAGAGACTGCTTGATGTTTTTTAAATTCAATTTCTAAATCCATGTTACTTTTCCGACATACTTTCGTAAACTAAGTAAATCATTGCTACGCCAAATCCCACTAGACCTAATCCTGCTAGTAAGGAAAAAACAATGTCTACCACCATAATGACCTTAAAACAGTCCATTGTTTATGTTAAATTTACCCCCCACCCTCTAGGGCAGAAACTTTTGTTTCTAGGGTTTCTATTTTAGCTATTAGCTGCTTAATCACTGAAACGTACATAGCGTCTTTCTCGGTCAATTTGCTAGTGTAAGGTCTTTTAATTCCATCCGAGTCGTCAGGAATAAGACTTGCATCGGCATCATCACTTTCAATGGATGTCTTACTTATCCAATAATTATCGACAGCCTCAATATCTTGTGCCAAGAATCCCCTCACTCCGGTTTTATTTCCATGGGCTTGTGGGTTCTTCCAATCAAAACTTTTTGGGGCGAGCTGTTTGAATTTCGCTAGATCGTAAGCATAATCCGAAATATTCTCCTTGAGTCTTGAGTCGGAGTTAGATCCAATTGTTGTGTCAGTTCCGGTCAGTGTGCCGTCCGATGCAATCCTAAAGTGTTCTGTCAGTGTTCCATTCAAACTGCACTGCACTAACCACCGCCCATCTTCCGATCCGTTTGTGTTGTCCTCAATAGCTCCGAACATCCTTGCATAACCGTGTCCAGCAGTTGCACTGCCGCTATCCCCCGCGTTGAAAACAAGTGACACCCCATTACCGTTGCTATTTGTGTCTCGTTGCAAAGCAAAGGGCTGATGCGCAGTGTCCGTAGCACTATTGTTTACAGTGACGGAGCCTGTTGAAGAAATTGCGATTGCACTTGCAGTGGTCGCACTTCCAATTGTTCCAGCGTCTTTGATGGTTATGTCTTGTGTAAAACTCACATCGCCACCACTAGCTATGCTAATTGCGTCAGCATCGCTTGCGCTACCTATGGTGCCCCCATCTTTTATTACAATATCATCTTTAAAGGTAACAATCCCTGCAGACGATATTGTAATAGCATCATTAGTAGACGCAACACCAATGGTCCCCCCATCTTTAATCATAAAGTCGTCTGCTATGGTCAGCAACCCTGCAGAGCTTAGAGACATTTTTTCAGCAGCGGCTTCCGAAGCCGCAGTTTTAAAACTCAGTTTTGTAGCATTGTTGCTACTAGAAAAATCACCTTCACTAACCGCTTCTATTCCTGCGGCAACCAATATCGAATCAGTACCTGCACCCTCGTCTGGAGCCTGGAAATTAATTACACCCAGCTTATCATCAGCAGCAATATCAGTATCGCCAGTCTGCAATAATAATGTTGCCGGGGTATCGTCACTGGTAGACGGGTTTTTAATCGTTAGCTGTGTGGCAATGTTCAAATCTACTAACAAATCGTAAACCGCACCACCAGACCCAGAACCATCTGTGGCAACCATTTTTACATCTCCGTTAGGAATATCAATCGTTGCACCTGTGCCTTGTTTGATAGTTATAGCTTTACCACCAGTTGTAGCATTTTCAATAACCCATACTTTAGATAATGTATTCGGTGCAAGCGTAACTGTTCTGTCAGCACTAAGCGAAGTAGAAGTGACTTTTAAATATAAAGATCTTGCTTCATCTGTTGCACCATCAGCCACCGTAATAGTGGTATTAGCATCACTGCCCAAGTTTTCGGTGCCATAGCTAAACGCTTCAGCAATTAACTCTAAATTAGTATTAGTGACAGTTCCCCATGTGCCGGAGGCATCTCCTGTCGCCATCTCATTGAGTCGTAAATCATTAACATAACTACTAGCCATAACTAAACTCCTAGTCTATTCTGACAATCGCAGAAGTTCCTGCAGCTGGAAAAACAATTTTAAATGTTCCCCCACCAATAGTGAAATCAGCACCAAAATCCAACACAGCAATTGCTTTATTTGAATTTGATCCATTGTAAATTAATGCACCTCGTGCGGTAAAATTAGCTGATGTCCAGGTTGGATCGTCAGCGTCAAAATAAGCTGTGGTGCCAGAAGTTGCAACCGTAGTGCTAGTCAAAGAAACTCCCCCAGCGGTATATCCTGTTCCGCTAACCTCGTTGGTTGTTGCGTATGCTGTGGTTGTTGCATCAAGACTTGCACTGCTAGTAAACAAAGCAACTTTTATAGTGTCTGCTGCAAGATCATGCTGTTCATCCAAAACCTCAGCTTTAAAGCTGGTTACCATTGCTTGTGTAATTGCCATCCTAAATACCTCCGCTAAATTCTGCTGTGTAATTTCTAGCCATTTCTTGTTGAAATAATTTTACCGCCTCATCAAATTGCGTTTTATATAAGGATAGCGTTTCTGCTGCTTTTAGAAAAGCTGAAGTTTCATACAAAGCCGCTGCTAATAAAACATTTTCTGCATGATCTCCTATCCAAGTGTTAGCATTTGATGAAGATAAACCTGTTTCTGGTGCAATAAAATCGACTTGATATGCTAAAGTAGCACTAGGTGTTGGAGCCAAGGTTATTACTGTGCCAGAAGTTGTTGCATTCTTCGTGCTGTACATAATTGGTGTGCCAGTTGTAGATGAATTTTTCCAATAATCTCTCAGGTAAGAATCAATTCTAGGGTCCAAATAATTTACATTGCTACTAGAATTGGTAACTGAAACTTGACGTATCATACGAGCATTAGCAACTGTGTAATCCGCTGTGCCGACAACTAGTGTTCCAGTGGTTATATTCTTAAAACAAGGTAAACTCGGCAACATTTGAAATATCATTGCCTCTGCCTGAGTAATAATTGTTGGAATCGAATTAGATAATTCTGTGGAATCATCTTCTACAAAATTCTGTATTGTGCTAACTAATGTTGTGTAATTCATTATCCATCACCCCATGTTCCATCACCCCAAGCCTCATTACCCCAGCCAGCAATGTGAATACTTTCAGAACCAACAGCCCCTGTACCAGCAACTCCGACCTCAGTAATAGATGCCTCTGGAACTTCAGTGCCTACAGCACCTGTCCCGGCAACTCCGACCTCAGTAATAGATGACTCAAGCGTTTCTGTGCCTACAGCTCCTGTGCCAGCAACCCCTGCCAAACCAGCAGTGTCACTCTCAATTGACTCAGTGCCTACAGCACCTGTACCAGCTAAACCTGTTTCAACTACAAAAACTTGAAGCTCGCTAGTTGCCCTGGAAAAACCAACAGCCCCTTTACCTGCTATGCCAACTGGTGGTCTGCTCTTAGCATCTGCCGATATATCACCATAATTATACCCAACAAAAAATTCTGTAGAGTCAGGATCATTATCAGGTCGAGGATCAAGTAAAGCAGTTGCATCAATAACATTTTTTGCAGGTGTAAGCTGTGGATGTTTGGGTTCCCACTCTTCAGGCTCAACTCGCAAACCATCCCAAGTTGTTTTTAAAGATTTGTAAGGAACTTTAAAACCACTTCGATCACTAATGGCTACTGATTTTTTGCCTTTTGCTCTTCTCGCATACATAATTTAAGAAAGATTCATCCCTGTTGGACGAATTCTCATACTCACTCCATCATTATCTGTAGAAGCTGCAAATTCAAATGCTCTTTCGTAAACTTGGTTCAGCATATCAAATTTTTCCGGTTGATACTTCATTGCCAACTTGCTGGATAACCCTGCACAAATACAATCCGACCAGCGATACGGAATATCTGCATCTTGATTAGACTCTGTAACATCTTCTAATTGATTTATTGACCAATAAAGCAAAGAATAAGATGTGTCTTCAGGAACTTGCCACACATAAATATTTGGCGTGTATTGTTTGTCAATCATGTATTGACTTGGCTTACCAGAAGAGCTTTTGTTAGGAATCTGATTGTAGCTGGCAATGCTAACCCGGTTAATCACCGTATCAGTTGTTGTGCTACCAACAGTTTCTCTAACGACAACATCAATAAGATCAATCGTCCCTACTGGCAATGCATAAACAATCGTATCAGCAGTTAAACTTAATGTATTATTTTGAACCGTCCAATAATTAATTCCTCGATTAGCCCACTCCGAAAAAAGCATATTCAAACTACGTCTAGCTGATTCAGCGTGATAACCTGTCCTAGTTTGAGGATCAATGCCACATCTTTCAAAAGATTCTGCAATAATTTCCTCAATGTCTGGTCTAAACGCTACTGTGCCTGATGTTGCCATTTAATTTCCTATGCAAAGAAAAAGTGCATCATATCAATTGTTCCAACGGTATATTTTATACTTAGTCCACTTTTAAAAAGGATACCCTCATCTGGAATTGTGTTATCTAAAGTTGTGTTGTCTGTGCCTATTGTTCTAGCTTTAAAAAGAACTGTGCCTGATTCTGGTGTTCCGTCAATCATCTCAATGATACCAGCACTACCACCACTCACAATCGAATAACCTTTTAACCTAACCCTTCCACCACCGCTTACTGCTTGTCCTGCTGAAGCAGTAGAGCCAACTTTTAAATTCGCTGCAAACTGGGCAGAACTTGTTACTGATGTAATCGTTTTAAAATATTTAGTCCCAGCCACTGCTTCTGCTGAACCTGTAGAGGTAATAACTTCTGTTAAAGAATTACCAAAAACATCTGTTCCTACAATGGTATTAGTTTTACCATTATCACCTGTGCCTGTGGTTGTTACATTTAAAATTCTTGCACCACCTGAAGCAAAAGAACTGTTAGCTATAGTTGCAGCAGTGTCTGGTCTAGCAGCAGTAACAATAAAATCATCATCAGCAGCAACTTCATCACTTATAAACTGAACTTGTACGTCGCTTTGGATGCTCATTTAATTTTCTCCTAATTAAGTGAGGGTTTTTACACCCTCACCATTTGATTAATTACTTAAGAAGCGTCAGAAGAACTAGATAGCCCAAAGAATTTCATAACAACAGTAGTAGCTGCTCCGGGGTCTCCAGAGAGAACAATCTCAACCTCATCTGCTGTGGCAGTGGCTGCTGTAGTAGCTCCACCAGACATTCCTAAAACGCCATTGCAGGGGAAAAATCCTTTGAATCCAACTGAGTTTGCTGCAGCTGAAATACCGTCTACAAATCCATCTGTATCAGCATCTGTACCTATGTCTTGTACATTAACAGCATTAGAGGCAGCCCCAGTAACAGCTATCATTACGCCCATTGGGATAAAATTAGAAGGAATACCAATAGCAGATTCTTTGCCTGTAGTAGCACCGTCAGCAACTGTTACAGTTGCTACATAAGTCTCCATAGCCATGGTATTGGTAACAGCACCTGTTGTGCTATTAGTTACGATGGAATCAAAACCATCTTTAGACCGCACTGGTCCTGAAAATGTAGTATTAGCCATAATATTCTCCTGTCGTGGCTAGTGTCAGCTTTCGCTGTCAGAAGTTAAAGATTAAGGGGAAAGGCTATTGCCCCTCCCCTTATTGTGTTATGCAGCTCCTTCGGAACCAAAAATACCACGCCAGTCAGTAAAGCCAAAACTATAGCGTTCACGAACTTTGTAGCGTACATTTCCTGTCTCAAAGTCACCTTCCATGCCCTTCTTTAGAGGAGAGCGTTGGAACATTTTCAAGCCATCAGGTACATCAGTCTTTACGAACCACTGATCACTATCTGTCAGTCTACGCATTACATGGTAGCCTTGTGGCAGATATCCACCAGAACGGATTGCGTTGATGTCATTGTCAGCCGTAGCTGTTCTCAACTGGGACTCTAGCAATCTTTCTGCTACAAAAGAATACGCAGTTGGAATAACCAGCGTTGTACCTTGTGCAGCAATTCTAAGTCCACGATCATCTTTCATATCAGCAATGTTGATAAGAATAGACTCTAGTGAAGTCTCGGAAAGATCAGCTGCAGTAGCCAGTGTGTTGCTCTGGTTACCATTACGAGTTGGGTGAGATGTGCTTAAAAGAGTCACCCCATCACCACCTGTAAATCCTGCTGCTGTTGCATTATTTAAAACATTGGCTGCTTTGATCTCTTTAGTAGAAGACATTGAACGTGCTAATGCTTTTGTGTAGCGAGAAGAAATCGATCCATACTGGCCATCCTCTTCTGCTTCTTCAGTAATGCTAAAAGCTAAAGCCACTGTTTCATGTTGATAACGTGCAGTCCATTGCTGGCTTGCAGAATCGTATGATACAGCAGCACCCTCGTTTTTAACTGGGGCTGAACCAAATCCTTCTAACAAAACATCTTCTTCAAATGCTTTTTGGGAGGTGTTTGCTTCAAAAACCGCAGCATACTCTGGAGGATAGCTATCGTACTCAAGACCAAAAAGGGTATTTAGCCCTGGCTCAAGCATTTTTGCAAATTGTGCTCTATTCATTGACATTTTTTATACCCTCCTGTTAAATGCCAGCACTGTCTTTGAGAAGGTGCTCGTTTATTAGCACTTCCATGACAGCGTTGGCTCCAAAGGCATTGTCTGGTGCGTCATGCAAAGCAATAATTTTTGCTGTTGCTGCACTATTAGCCATGGTTCCTGAAATTTCAAATCCCGACTGACCTGTTACTGTTGAGCCAGCACCAGCTACCATATCTGCACAGTTACCAATATTGGTTTGTGCTGTAGTGCCTGCTGACTGTACTTTAAACACAGTGTAAGGATCATCATATATATAAGCGATTATATTTGTGCCAGTTGTACCAGAAGCCCAATACTGACTGTAAACATAACTGCCATCTGAAGCAGTGTAACTTACCCCTCCAAATACTCCAATATTATTAACTTCAGTAGCGGTGTGTGGTGTTAAAACACCGTCTGCAGTAATAATACATAGATCGCCTGTAAAAATATTTTCTGCAAGCGTGCTAGTAATGGTGTATTTGTTTGCTCGTGGGGCAAATCCACTCATGGTTCGTACTGGTACGAGACCAAATGCTGCGTCTACATTTGCCATTTTTCTTTACTCCTTAGAGCTAAAATTAATCATTCATGATCGATACGTCTTGACCACGACTCGTTGATGTTTGCCTGTCTTGCGATATAGGCAGTCCCGACCTTCTTCCTAACGCTTCCAAGTCATAACTGATGCTTTGGTTCTGCTCGTTGCTTTTTCCAGAATAATATTCCTTCATTGACCTATGTTTTTCAATAGGCATTTCACACAACAGCATTCCTTCGACACCAATACAACCTGTCCACTCTCCATGATTGATAGTTGGGAATCTTTTATCTTTCACAGTATCTGAGGGACGTGGATTCCAGCCTGCTCGCATACGCTTGTACACATTGTCTGGAGTGTCTTTACCTTGAATCGAGGTAGCAATCCACCGTTGAACCATTCCCTGTCGAGGTTCGGGAGCGTCCAATAAAGAGGGTGGTTTCCATGCAGTTTCCTGCCGAGACTCTTCTTCTCGAATATTCGTTCTAACTTCATTCGCTCTTACATTACGTTTAGCCATTATGTGTTCCTCCGACTTGATTGATTTCTAACTTCAGCTTCATATCTTTTTAAAGCATCCTGATCTGTTATACCAAGCTCTCTGGCCATCCTAAGTTGATCTTGTGTTAAGCGAACTCTATTACTTTTATAAACACCAGCTGAGCCACCAGCAGTAGGTGCGACAGGCGATCTGCTTTTTACTCTCTTTGGTGTTTCCTTAGGATATATTAACTCAGGATAGATCTTTCGTAAACGATTATTTAACTCTTCATAGTAATTATCTGAATTTTTATCAAGCCCTTCAAGGTCTAGCTGAACATCTATAGCTCTTGCTGCAGCAGTTTCTCTCTCAAATCCTGCAGAATTAAACCAATCATTTTCTTTCCACCAACTCATTGCTTTCTGTGGTGGAGGAGGCTCGTTGGGTTGTTTGGCTTGAGCAGGGGGAGGAGCTTGTTTGGCTTGTGATTTTTGAAGTTCGTTAATCCGTATCGCAGCACGCATATCTGCCAACTGCTCTGAGAAATTAACCTGTGACTCTGTATCACCTTCCTCTACAGCCTTTGTTAGTGCAGCTTTGGTATCATCATAGCGTTTCTGAAAATTGTTTTCGGCTTGATGTTGATTACCTCTTTCTAATCTTTCTAATCGAGCTTGGAACTGGGCATTTTGTTCTTGCAATGCTGCTGTCTGTTGCTCTGCAGCTTTTCGTTCAGAAACCAATTTTTTAATTCTTTTTTGAACTTTTGCTCCATAATTTACATCTTGTTCTACTTCTGGCTCAGCAGATTTCTCTTCTGCAGAATCAGTAATTTCTATTTGAAAATCATCTTCTGAAGTTTTCTGTTCAGAAATTTTTTCTATCTCTTGTTCTACTTCTTTAATTTGCTCTTCAGACATGGTTAGCGTCCTCCATGATTACGCTTAATTTATATAAGAAGTTATTTCAGCACCTTCAGGAAGGATAGAAGTAACCTCGTCATCATTTAATAATAACATTTTCTGGCCATTAACAATAAGTTTTTGACCTGAATATTTTCCATAAGTAATTTTATCACCTATTTTGGGAAAGCTACGAGACTTCCAACTAGCTCCTGTTTGTCTTTCTCTGTAAGCTAGATCACCCATAGATAAAATTGTGCCATGTGCTGTTAAATACTCCTCAGCCTCTATGGCTTGTGTTGGGATTACAATTCCACCTTGTGTACTTTTTTTTGGTTCATTGGGTTTTACCAAAAGTTTCCAACCCATTGGTACTGGTAAATCATGTTGATGAGACATGTCATTCATCCTCTTCATTTAGTTTTTTAATAAATTCGTCAAGGATGTCACAAGCCTGTTGTAAACCTTCTGCCACCCCAACGTTCCTCGTATAACCATGAAAATCTGTCATACGTCCTGATACCATATCACTCGCTATCGTTGTTTTCTGATCCTGGAGTTTCTGTTTTGCTTTCCTCATCACTTCCGTTAGTGTCATTATTTACCTCTCCGGAGATAGAAACTCCTGTCACATGAACTTCAACAACGTCATTATTAGTATTTTCCACCTTTTTTCCTCATTGGCTTTTTAATCATTTTTTTCATTGGTTTCTTTTTTTTCATATTACCGTATTTCATTTTACTTCCTTTCGATATTAATGATGAAAATTGAGTACGATTCATATTATATATTATTCTCCCTAGAGTTGTGAAAAGGAGATTTGCCCTCGGATAATCTTTTTTTCGCATGTTCTAAAGATTTCTGGATAATAATAGCATCTATTCCTGTTGGGCGTTCACCTTCTGGAACACCTTTCATAAATCCACCTGATAAGATACGATTAAGCTCCTCTTCATTCAAAGTTGGGACTATAGCAGGACGGAATACAGTGTCTGGGTTATTGGGGTCACCAATAGACATTTCCGTAACTTGTTTGCCTTTAAGATCTCCTATGCCTTGCAGTACACCAAAATAGCCCACATCTTTCTCTGTGCCATCTAATCGTTTGCCATAGCTTTTGCGATTTAAACTGTTTAAAAATTTTGCTAAATTATTCATTCTCTAATGCTCCAACACCTAAACCACCAACACCAAAAATTTTCATTAATTGACCTAAAACGCCAACAGGTGGTTCTTCGGATATTTTTTTCTGAGCTTTATTATACTCGTCCAAAGTCATAGCATCCTCAAAGTCCAAAGCCTGCATCCTTTCACCGTAAACAGGAGTATCAGCAGGAAGGTCTTTTAATTTTTCTTGCAGTTCAAAAAATTTATCTCTCGAACTACGATCCTCATAATTAATAAACCTTTTATCAGGATTCATTTTAAAAACACCATAAGGATAACCCAACTCACTCATGGCTCGGGTGCGATGGCGACCTTGATGACCTTTGATGTGAAGGGCTGGTGCTTCAGGCGTAACACTGTAACGCAAAAAAGGCATGTAGTCTAGTAAATATTTTTCCCTTTCCTGACCGACCATACTCAACGCATTATCCATTTTTGCCTGATCAGCTTCTGGTAAAGGCATTGCGAGCTTTCTAAAATCTGACGGGGCGATGGTAACAACTTGTGATGGTACAACTTTGCCTTCTGGAGTAACTGTTGGAGTAAAAGCATCGTAAAGTTGCTGTGGTTCGTAAATATCTATCAGCTCCGGGTTCTCATCTATAAACTGCTGTAAACGAGGGTCTATGTACTTTTCAGCCAGATTTTTATTAGCTTTATTCTTTATAGACTCTAAAAAATTACCCAACCCTGGTCGAGTTGCAAGCAACTTCATAGCTCTGGTAACTTTTGCCATTATTGAGCTTTCCTAATTAAATTTTTTAAAAACTTAGCAATTGGCTTACTCAACACAGTGGCTTCGACAGCCGACAGCCCTAAATCAGCCATTGGTAAAGCAGGGGCAAAAATCGAGTCCACTTTAGGATCTATTTCTTTTAAATCTCGGTATGCTTGCTGACCAGCAAACAATAAACCAGCCGGAGTAAAGTCCAAAGCTCCAATACCACCTTGTGTTAAAGGTGCATTAATATCGCCAACAATATACCTAGCAGCACTTTGTGCTTTGTCGCGTGGTATTCCTGATTTCATTATTACATTACGAACAAAATCACGAGTCGTGTCTTGAACAGAAGCTGGTGGCAACTGGGTTAGCTCTGCTGGACGTTCGGGTTCTGGTTCTGGTAAAGGTTGTAAATCTATAGAGGTTGATCGAGGTTTATATCCAGGAGCTACAACCTTGGCCACAGGATCAGCATAATCTTGATAAACTTTATAAAGAGCTTCTGGTAAAATCTTAGCCATTACTTATTAGCCCCCAAAGATAAATTTGCAGAGAAAGACCTTCTTTCTCCATCACCATAAAATGGATAAACGGTATGGAATAGCTCTGAAGGAAACAAATACAGATCCCCAACCCTTGGCTGAACGCATAGGTTTGCTGGGCAGATCAAACCCGAGCCACCATAAATAAAATCAATATATCCTTCCGTTGGATATTTCTTTTTGTCATTTTTTGTATTTACTTCTTTGATCCCTTCAGGGATTTTTAAATATAAAACGCAAGAAAAACTACTCCCTGTGTGAATGTGTGTTGGGTTGTAATCATTTTTAAAAGACCGGACAAACCAAGAATTATGAATGGAAAGCCTTTCGGGTGGGGTTTTAATTTCTTCTTTACGTT
>VTLG01008456.1_pt1 | contig 11862 bp, 21 predicted proteins | sample 4694571 | NCBI WGS metagenome assembly VTLG01 (sample SAMN12604809, study PRJNA352737) | marine metagenome | biome: ENVO:00000447; feature: ENVO:00000209|ENVO:00000569|ENVO:01000036; material: ENVO:00002151; isolation source: viral sequences binned using virsorter ... | reverse complement strand
ACAAAACTTTTAACATAATTATATAAAATTGAAATATTTTTATATATTTGTAAAATGAAAACATTATTAATAATATGGGGAGTAATAATAATTGCGTGCTTGATTGAGGCTTATTGCTGTACTAAATTTATGGATGAGTAGCAATGAAAAAAACTAAATTAAACAGTAAAAACCCCAAATACTGGTCTAAAGACCTAATAAAAGAACCTAAAATAAAGAAAAAGATATTGGCCTGTCAACCAAAAGGTGTTAAGGTTTATGCTGTATGGTACGAACAAGAAAATTAAATTAAATGGAAAGTAGTAAAATATTTTTACTTATAGAATTGTTATTTTTTATTGCAATTTTTTTTATAATTGTACTTAGTTACGTTGAAGGTAGAATAAAAAAGAAGCAAAACGCAGAGTTAGAAAGAAACATGAATAAACACGTAACAAGAACTGGTGGGTTAGAAAACGATAGATTAAATGAAAGACCATAAGCACAATAAGTATTACTACGAAAAAGGGAGGAATGGCTGGACACCAACAACCACTTGGGAGGAAGAAAAAGAATTATCAAAAATAAATCCTAAAATGCTTTTAACAAAAGAAGAACTTAAAATAGATTATAGTAAAGATAAAACACCAAACTATTATATAGGTAGAGTTTATGGCTATGAAGCAAGGAAGGTTGTTGAGGATTTTGATTTATCTTACAATGTTGGCACTGCTGTTACTTATCTTCTTAGAGCAAAGCGTAAGCACTCTACAAGTATTGATTGCATACAAAAAGCAATTAATCATTTAGAGTTTGAGTTAGATAAAATTAAAAATGAAAAAACCAATCTTTAGAGTATTTGTATCTTACCAGATAAAGAACAGAAAAACTGTAACCAGGAAAGCAGTTACAGGAACTTTAGATACGTTTGTTCTTACCTCTAATATAAAAGAGATTGAATCAGATCAAGAATTAATAGATAGAATTTGTTATATAAATAAAAGAAAACCAGAGAGGGTAGAAGTTAAGATTACAAATATTGATATTGAAAATCAATATGGTGAAACTACTGATAGGTTTGATGATGAATATTAGATTATGCCAAAGATTAGAAAAATAAGATTAGAAGATAGAAAAGATTTAAGAGGTGGTGGTTACTCCAGAAGAAAGTTTACTGTAGAAGAAGCCGACTCTATTAGGAAAGAATATACCCATGCAACTCAGAAGATAACTATATCATCTCTTGCTAGAAAGTATAAAGTATCTCAACCTTTAATGTACCAACTTATAAAAGGCAAAACCTATACTGATGGGGATATAGGGGGCATAGGGGGGCATAGGGGGTAGGGCTATGGCTATGAAAAAAGAAGCAGTAGTCCAATCATCTTTCTGTACTTACATGAAATATACATATCCTGATTTAAGATACTGTGCATCATTGGGAGGTATTAGAACCTCTATGAAACAGGCTGTATTAGCCAAAAAGACTGGATATGTTAAGGGCTTTCCTGATATGCAAATCCTAAAGACTAATCATTTATATGGTGGTCTATTCCTTGAAATAAAAGCAGACAAGACTTGTTACCCATCTAAAGAACAGAAAGAGTGGGTTGCATACCTTAATGAAGCAGGTTACTATGCTAAGGTTGTTAAGGGTCTTGAAGAATGTATGGATGTACTTGATTGGTACATGAAGATTCCTTAAAACTTTTTAAAAAAAATTTTTAAAAAAAAATTTCTAAAAAAAAATTCCTGTTGAAACTGCCCTGAAACTGCTGGTGAAACTGCTGGGTCTGCTCTATACGCACACACGCCCCCACACGCCTGTTTCTATATATAAAGCGTTTATACTGAGTTATTTAGAATGAATATAAATTAGCATATTAATGTAATATTTTTAACATTTTTTGTTGTATTGTTAAAAAAGTTATATATTTGCATCAACAAAATTATTAATTTAAACTTTAAACAAATGGAAAAAATAAAAATTGAAACTTTAAAAATTGAAACTTTACAAAAGCAAATTAAAGCATTAGATAATGTTCTAGAAAATATGACTAATAAAAAATGGGAATCTTCTGACTCTGATGAAGTGATAATTTTTAGAATGAGACAAAGAATTTTTAGAAAATTGCAAACACTAAAAAGTGCAGCACGTAATTATATAAAACACTAATTATTAACAACTTAACTATTTTTAACCATGAACACAAAAACACAAAAAACACTATCAACAAAAATTATCGACTTTATTTATATAGGGGGCTTTTTATCTCTCTTCACTTTTACAATTATTCAAATTATAAACCATTAAAAACATTAAAAAAATGACTTTTAAAATTACAAATAAAAACACAAAAGCAGTTCATAAGATGAGCGGCAAAGAAGCGGCTAATTTTATTTACAAAAATGATCCGAGTAAATACACTATTCAAGATCTAGCAAAAGCCAAAAGAAAAAAGTATGACAATATAATTTTCAACGCTGTCGGCGTTTTGATTATGTTGGCGTTATATTTTGGACTTTGTGAGATATTACAAGCAATTAATTTAATAAACTAATATAAACTATAAAAACTAAAAACAATGGACACAGAAACAAAAAAACAAAACTTTGCACCATCTTATGAAGAATTAGAAATATTAAACGAATGCTATAATAAAACAAGATTTCTACTAGATAACAACATAATAAAAGAAGACTTTTTTTATCAGCACCACAACACAAACAAGGAATTTTTAAAAGAGTTAAAAAAAGATTTGCGAAATGTAATTAAATCTTTACACTTTAAACACATGGACAACGAATTTAACAAATAAAATACTAAATTAAAAAACTTTAAACAATGGACACACACACACAGAACGACCACAACAACCCTATAAACTACAAAGAAAGTTCAGAAGATAGAGCAGCAGCAAAAAGCGAATTAATGCGAGACACTTTGCAAACTTTAAGCCTTAATCATTTAGGAGAAGATGCGACAGACTATCTAAGTTGCTCAGATGAGTTGGGTGACTATGATAGCCACCAATTATATGATGAACTTCAGGACAATGGCTTTTTTAATGTTGAAATAATATATTATCATAAAGCAATGGACTATCTAAGAGAAAAAGATTGTTCCTTGTCTGAATCTTTAGAGTTAGCCGCAGAAATGGGGTTTACTTTTGAGCATTTAAACTCTGAAGCCTTAGCAAGTTTACACGCTTCAAGACATAGAGAAGATGATTTCTGGCAATTTGTAGCCCCAGAACTTGACAAAATAAACAATTAATTTACTAACTATAAAACACTAATAAAATGAGACAAATCACAGAAAATTCAGTAAATGCCTTTTACAATAAAGGAACTTTAAAAAAACAAAATATGCACGTATTTTATGATAGATACGATCAGACCAGCAGAATGATGCTGCACGATAATTGCATTGCAACCTTTGACCACGATAACAAAAGATTGACAATAAGCAATTGTGGATGGTTTACACCTACAACAAAAGAACGTTTGAACGCTTTGCCAGATGTAAACATAGTACAAAGAAATTTTAAATGGTACTTGAATGGCAATCTTAAACCATGGGACGGTAAAAAAATAGATGTAAAATTACCTTTTTAATAACTTAAAAACTTTATAAAATGATAACAATAAGATACTATACTAGTTCTGGACTATATAAAGGATGGAACAAATACACCGATAAAAATATCCAAGAGGCTAAAGAATGGATAAAAAACGGGCATACAATTAAAATATTTAATAAAATTATAAAAAAATAAAGATTATGGCAAATGGAAAACTACCTTTAACTAATTGGAGCGACTTCCAATTGACGGCACTATTTATATTAGCGTTACTCTTTGGGGGGTGCTAATCAACTTAAAAACATTAAACACATGACAACAATAACAAGAAGAAAAGCAAAAGAACTAATAAGCAATAGCAACGGCAGGATATTCTCTAGCGTATTTATTAAGAAAGACGGCAGCCATAGACTAATGAATGCACGTATTAAAGTGACTAAGCATCTAAAGAAAGACGCAAAGCCCCAACCATATGATCCTAGTAGATATAATTTATTATGCGTATTTGATATGGTCAACAAAGGCTATAGGATGATCAATGTAGATACTTTGCAAACGCTTATAATAAATAAAAATATATATCATATTGAATAAATAAAAGTATATATTAATATATTAAAGCATCTTTTTTAAGGTGCTTTTTTTATGCTCTAAGGTAAGCAAATAAAACATTAGTACAATACACTACAAACACTATTAAAAGCCTTTAAATACGTTTAAAATACTTAGTTATTTTTTAATTAGGGTTGATTAGATTAGATGTTATTATGTTTGTATGGTTGGCAATTTCTTTCTTTTTACATAAATTGCAAGAAAAAAAGAGATTTTTTAATAAAAAAACACATATTTTTTACAGATTCAACAAACTTTGATCAGTTTTTTAATCTTTTTGTAATGATTTGAGCAAGTTTTTCTAAAAACTTTAATAAAAAAGAGTTTTTTAATTGTTTTTTTGGGTTGTGGGTTGTAATTCCGTAAACCAAGAGGGGAGGGGCTTTTAGCCACACAAACGCACACAGACCAATCTAAAGTTCAATTTTATAAATACTATGTTTTAGGATAAACATCTATTTGGAGAGTTTGTAACATACTTTGCGATATGAGCAATGATGTTTACTATAAGATGTGACGATTATAAGGGTTTTTAGAGTTATATATATACTCTTATAAGAGGAACGAAGTTAGTGGTTTAAAATTATAGTTTTGCATAATTTCTTTACAATTTACAATAATGTTAACAATACCTTGTTCAATTTTATATTATAATTAGGAAAAGGGAAAGGAAAAATTTTGTATTTTGGCATTTTAAAGGTAATAATGAAAGAAGAAGATAAGAAAGTAGGTAGTGAGGCTTTAAAGAAAAGGAGTTCTGTAGGTAAGATAGATGAGAATTATAATAAGACTCCAAAGGCATTGCAACCTAAAAATAATGAAGTAAGACAAGTGGCGAAGATGACTCGTAAATCACTTGCCTATGCTTTAGAAGGACAGCCTGTCAAGATTAAGATGGCATTAGATATATTATTTGATGAAGATCCTAGAGCATATATAGATGCAATAGCAAAACTAATGAACTATGCTATGCCTAAATTACAATCAACGGAAATTAAAAAAGATACTGATACTAAGATTGAGATTAATTTAAATGAAGGTGCAACTCTTGAAGATATTAAAAAACAAATCAGAGGTCTTGAGGAAACAGAAGATATTGATTTTACTGAATTAGATGACGAATAAAAAACTGCTAAAGTTTGCTCTTGAGAAGAAACTTAGTGAGATGAGTTTCTATGAGTTCTTTAAAGCAGCATGGCATATTGTAGAACCAGCAGTACCCTTATCTACTAATTGGCATCATAAATATATATGCGATACACTCCAAGAAGAATGTGAGAGGATAATAGCACAAAAGCCAAAAACAAAAGATATAATTATTAACGTACCCTTCCGTTCAACAAAGTCTTTAATAGTTACTGTTATGTTTCCAGTATGGGCTTGGATAAAATCACCAAAACTTAGATTCATTACATCATCTTACTCTGCTGCACTATCTATTGAACTAGCAACTAAATCCAGAGATATAATATTTAGCGATTGGTTTAAAAGAAGGTGGGGAGATGTTTTTCATATTAAAAAAGACCAAAACTTAAAAGAGAGGTATGAGAATAATCACGTTGGAATGAGAAGGGCAACATCTGTTGGTGGTACTGTAACAGGACAGGGTGGAGATTTCCTAATAGTGGATGACCCCCTATCACCTCAAATGGCAAACTCAGCAACGGAAAGAGAGAACGCTAACGAATGGTATAGGACTACATTCTACTCAAGGCTTAATCAAGCAGACATTGGAGTTAGAATTATAATTATGCAAAGAGTACATGAAGAAGATTTAAGTGGATTCTTATTAGATAAGGAAACAAGATTTAATTATAAGCATATCTGCATACCAGCAACAAATGAAGATGGAAATATAAAACCAAAAGAATTAGAGAAGTTCTACGATAAAGAAAGTGGCTTGTTTTGGACAGATAGATTTAGCAAAGAAGTTTTAAATGATTATAAAAGCGCTTTAGGTACTTATGGCTACGCAGGACAACTACAACAAACACCAACACCACTAGATAGCGGTATGATTCATAAAGATTGGTTTAAGATAGATAGGTATAGGAAAGATGATGCAACAATAAACTTTGTTATTGACCCTGCATATACTGCAAATCAAAAGAATGACCCCTCAGCATTATTAGCATATACCTACAAAGAGAATAAATGGCAGATAGTAGATTGTATTAATGTTCATAAAGAATTTCCAGAATTAGTAAAATTCATTCCTCAATGGGTTAAAAAGAATGGATATACTACAAAAAGTAGAATATATGTAGAGCCTAAAGCATCAGGGAAGTCTATTGTTCAAACACTAATTAGGGAAACAGGGCTTAATGTTAAGGAGGATAAGCCACCAACTAAAGATAAAGTAGCCAGAGTTAGTGATATTAGTGCTTCTTTAGAGTCAGGAAGGGTAAGTTTGTTAAATGGAGATTGGAATAGAGAATTTCTTGACCAATTAACTAGATTTCCAGCAGCAAAACATGATGATATGGCTGTAAATAAGGAGATTTGGGGCGGTGGAGGCAAGGTAGTTTACTTTAATTAAGTTTTTTTCAGTTTGTTTAAAAATTGTGAAAATATTTCATAGTATGTTTACTATTTTTGCATAGTTTTGAGTAATTCAAAAAAAATTGTAAGAAAATTATGAAAAATATGAAAATATCTTACCTTAACGCACAGCATAAAGTTATTATTGAGAATCTTCAAAGAGAAATCAAAAAAGTGATGTATTTTGCAACTGAAAATGTTAGTGAGGGTAAATATCAGGATTTTTCACATATGATGACTACAGTTTATCTGTATTCTAATAATTTTCACGATACTGTGCTGAAAAAAGAAAAAGATGATGGAGTTGTTTCTGAATTTATTTTTTTAATACCCAACATGATCTTTTATACTGCTATTGGATTTTTAACTGCACTAAAAGATGGTGATAATAATTCAGAATTACAGTTTCATCTTGAAAAAATCGCACACTATTGCGAATTAGCAACAGGTGAATTAGCAGATATAATTATAGATGCTAAAGAAAAGGCTAGTTTATTGAAAGAATTTGAAAGTATTGAAATCACTCAAAATTAATATAATATGGTAGAAATTAAAATTCAAGACAAAAGTTATGAAATTCCAACAGAGTGGAAGGATATAACGCTTAGATATTGGTGTGGATTGTATGCAATCATTAACCAATACAACAAAAGAGATGAAAATGGTGAAATTATTGAGGCAGAACACTCACAAGTAGAATTATTAAAGATGAACAGAGATATTTTTATATATCTTACTGGTCTTACTGCTGATGAGATGAATATGCTTGATGCTGATAGTGTAAATGCTGCGGTAGCAACATTCTCACAAACATTAGAACAATATAAGCCAAAAGGGATAGAGAAATTTGAATTTGAGGGAGATGAGTACTTATTTCCAAAAGAATTTTTAAGAAGGAACACATTTGGAGATTATATTGAATCAACTCACCTAGAAAGTACAATACAAATAATGAAACATGGTAGGTTTGATGTATTACCAGAGCAAATGGCAATACTTTGCAGAAAGGCTGGTGAGGAGTATGATGATGATGCAATACCTGCCAAAACCGAAAGGTTTAAAGAATTAACAATGGACTACGTTTGGGAGTTCAGTTTTTTTTTGACAATGCAAAGCGTAAAATTAACAAGGACTTTCCAAATGTTTTTGGGCAAAACAGAGGAACAAGTGGAGGAGGCAAAAATAGAGTTTCTACAGTTGGACTCTACAACAAGTTAATAAAACCATACGGATGGCTTAATAGTCTATACATGGTTGCAGAAAAAGGAGTGTTTAAAATGAGTAGTGAAAATGGAATAGATAGCGTGAAAAAAACAGACTTATATAAAGTTTTAACATATTTAAGTTGGAATACTGCTAAAAATGACTATGAAATTGCTGTTCAAGAAAAAATACATAATAAAAATAATATAACATTGTAATAATGGCAATAACAAGATTAACAGACATAATAACAGTATTTGACAGCAAATGGACTTATGGTGATGTGAAATTTGGCTACGAAGGAGAGGTAAATCAAGAACACGACACGAAATATCCATTAATGCTAGTTGAGCCACCAGAATCAACTATACCAGTAGTTTATGATGGTAGAGAAGAATACACGTTTGAAGTAAATTTCTATAATTTATACTCACAAGCGGCACAATCAGTAGTTACACTTCAAAAGAGATGGGATAATTTACAAGACTTGGCTAATGAGTGGTTAGACTTTGTATTAAAATATTATCAAGACACTACAGTAGAGGCATACCTAAATGATGAGAGTATTGAAATAGAGAGAGTAAAGGAAGTTGCAAATGATAGGTTAGTGCAAATAAAACTAACCTTCACTATGAGTGCCTTTACTAAATGCTTTAGACCAGTTTCTCACTATCCTTCAGACTTTGCTGACTTAAAAGTATGGTTAAAATCAGATAGTGGGGCTACATTTGATATAGCATCTAAGAGGGTAAGTGCTTGGGCTGACCAATCAGGGAATAGTAATAGTGTTGCTCAAGCAACAGCAGCAAATCAACCACTAAGATATGGATATGATGGTATTAACGATAAGGCATATCTTAAATTTGATGGCACAAATGATAGTTTTATTTCAAATAATAACTCTCCAATAACAACAGAATTTACAATATTTGAAGTAAGTAAAATAACAAATGCAAGTGGAGTAGTTTTTGGTTATACTAAGGTTGACTCTAAGATAAAAATGGGATTAAATTCTAGTAACCAATACGCTGTCCACGTAAGTGATGATGCAGGAGTAGAAGCAACAACAAGAACAGGGTCTGATAACAAGGATGATGCTCACATTGCAATATTAAAGAAAAGTGGTACAAGAGTTACTTTAGAGTATTATGACGCTTCAACATCTCACACTTCAAGTGATATTCAAGGTGCGTTTGATACAGCAGATACATTTAATGGAGAGAAGTTTACTGTAGGATTACACGCTTCTCACTACTTAAACGGAGAATTTAACGAATTAATAATTTTTAATAGAGCATTAACTGACGTTGAAATTGCTGATGTTAAAGGATACTTGAATTTAAAATATAAAATATATTAATGAAAGAAATTTTAGAACTCATAGAAGGATATGGATTACCTTTAATATTATTGTTAGGGGCGTTATATGCTTTATATAGATTTTTAGTTTTTAGTTTATATGAAGTAAAAAATGAGTTTGGCAGGAGGCATGAAGATAATGCAAGGTCTATGGCAGAATTAAAAGTGTCAATAGCAGAATTAAAAGAAAAAATAAACACAATCTTAGAATTTATAAAGAAATAAAGATATGGCAATAGGAATAAATGGAGTAGTAAGTAGGGGTTTTGCACCTTACGATTTTAACACCTCAAATTTAGCAGGGGCTTTTTTTAGTTTTAGAAACAACACGCTTAAAAGTGCAAATGACCAATTAAGATACCAAATTCAATGGTTTAATGGAAATAGTTTAACAGAAGGAGTAGAGCCTTCTTCTGCCAACTGGACAGGTGCAACACCAGATGCTACAACAGGAGATGGAGATTTAGTAAATGTAATATTTAAAGTTTATGCTACTACAGATGGTAACAATCTATTCCCATCAAAATGGGATTTAATAGGTACTGTTAAAAAATCAAGAGATATAATAAACGTAAATTACGCTGATGAAGAAAATGTAGCAGGTGGACATAGATTTACTGTAGATGTAAGTCAATTACTAGCAGATGAACTTTCTTATAGTTTGTGTCCATTAAATAAAGGTACTTGGCAGAGTAATTATTACGGAGGTATGAATGGAGGGCTGACAATGCAAGATAATGTTCTTAATAAAAATAGTGCTTTTGGTACTCCAGTAAGCCAATACAATGTTTCAAAGAACGGAACTTTTAGAAGGCTAAGAGTTGTAGCGTATTATGAGGTTATAAATGGTGCTGGTGAAATTGTTAGTGCTGCTGGTTCAGATTCTTTTACAACTATAAGTGTTATAAATTCAGTAAATCAATTTGGTAAAGATGATTTATATTATTATAACACATATAATATTGGTAGTTCTTCATCTAATAAATATAGGCTTTTAACTAGATGTCCAAATTTTTCAGATACTACCACTTACGATTTTAAGAAGCCAGTTAGATTAGATGAGCAGGGTGAGTTTTTACAGTTTTACATTAGAGATTCAAGATATATTTCAATTAGTGGAGGAAGTAATACTGTTGGGGCTATGGGATTGAAAGTAGAAGCATTTGAAGCGGATGGAACTACAAACACATTTTATTTAAGACAGTTTGAAAATAATGCATTAACCAGTTTAGATGGTAATGGTGATGAGTATCTTACTTGGAGTCAGCACCAAATGTTTATGCAAAATATATCTCCATCTTATATTAATAATAAGGCTGATTTATCAACCCCTTCTAATAAAGGGGCTGTTTCATTTCCTTATTGGACTGCTTATGGTGGCGATAAGATAACAGCATCTACTGTTTACTATAGAGTTAGTCTGTCAAAATTTGGATTATATGCTTCTTATACAGAGCAAAGACAATCAAAATATTATTATTACACTATAGACAGGGAAGATGCAAAAACACCTTACCCATTTGTTAGGTTTCATTGGCTAAACTCTGTGGGAGGAATTGATAGTTATACAGCAAAGAGAGATATAGTTGAGGGGTACTCAATAAGTAGAGATATAGTTGAAAGAAAAAGTGGTGATAGGACTTGGTATCAAGATGATTCAGGTGGTAATGGGTCTGGTGGTTCTTCTTCTGTTCCTAACACTTCATATATTTCGGATACAATGAGGGGTGGTGATATATATAAAGGAGGTAGAGAGGTTTCTAATGTAAACGCAGAAAAAACACAAAGTGTTTATACAGAGCCAATCAATACAAGCGTTGCAGAATGGTTAAAAGAAATAATGTTATCTCCTAATGTTTGGATAGAGATGGATGATAGTGGTACAGCAAGAGGTAATTCCCTGAATCCATACCTAAGACCATCAGACACAGAATATATTCCTGTTATAATAACAAATAGTGATATTCAAACTATTAATCAAGAACAAGGATTGGTTAAGTTTAATATTGAATATACTTTAGCACACAAAATAATAACACAAAGAAACTAATAAATGTCAGTAAAAATTGAAATATTAGACTATAAGTATGATGATGGTGATAATCTAGTTGATGTTAATGCTGCTTCTTCTGGGATAGGATCAGGGCTTTGGAGTGTAAACTCAATAACAAGTGTAGATTGGAATGGTAATAGTGGTGGTAGTGGGGTTACTTATCTTTCTAACATATCTTCTTTTTCTCTTGTTGTAGGACAAACATATAATTTGTCTTTTGAAATAACTAATAAAACTGGAACTAACAACATGGGGTTTTCTTCATCTAGTGGTGTTGGAAGTTCTGCAAGACTTGCAGGTAATGGAACAATAAATCATACGTTCGTTGCAACAGGAACAAGTTTTCCTGATTTATTTGCATACGCTGGTAATACTGGTACTGTATCAAAAATTAAAATAACAAACGCTAATGCTGTTGATTGGGAATATAGCGTAGTTGGAGAGTTAGATGTAACGGATCATTCTGATTTTCCTTTAGCAATGACATTCCAAATATCAGATATAAAAGATTTAACCTCAACAACTGGCGAT
>VTLG01004928.1_pt1 | contig 11865 bp, 12 predicted proteins | sample 4694571 | NCBI WGS metagenome assembly VTLG01 (sample SAMN12604809, study PRJNA352737) | marine metagenome | biome: ENVO:00000447; feature: ENVO:00000209|ENVO:00000569|ENVO:01000036; material: ENVO:00002151; isolation source: viral sequences binned using virsorter ... | reverse complement strand
GACTCCCCTCAAACCTCTAATAACTTTATTATGGAATTATCATTTTTGACGCCCACCAAGTTCTCCACCATGATTGAAGAGATGGTGATTGAGAAGAATGTCACTTACATGGACGCCTGTTTAGAATACTGTAAGGACAATAATGTAGAACCAGAGTCTTTAGGTAGACTCGTAAACAAAGCACTTAAACAGAAGATTCAAGTCGAAGCCGAGAATCTTAATTTCCTTAAAAAATCTAGTACTCTACCACTATGACAGATGCCTACGATGCATATAAAATGTATCTGGGACTTAGGTTGCATTTTAAACAACAATCTTATGACTATATTCGTTACAATGGTGCAGTTAATTGTTCAAAAGATTCGTTCATGCAAAGAAGTGACAGATACTTCTTTCATAAAATTGGTAAAAAATACAATGGTGAGCTCGAACCTTTTCTGGTTTCTAACTTTGTATCTGGCGATTCGGTTAATCCAAAATGGCTAACAAGTGACAAAGCATCAGAAAATTATAATAAGTGGAAGAAAAACCAACAATCTATTACAAGAGTTTTTGACCAAGATTTGAAGAAATGTCTTGACATTTTCGATTCTTTTGGTATAATGTTTATATCAGAATCAAAATTTAAACATCCTCCAATTGTGAAGATGATTGATTCAGGTAAAGTGAATATTGAGTCAGCGATCATATTAGATCACTTTCTCAATTGGATAGATTATGTAGAACGTGAAGTAGACGATGAGTGGATTTGGCCACGCATTCGTAATATGCTTCGCAAATGTCAACCTTTCATTAAGTTCAATGAGACAAAATGCAAGGCGATTCTAAGAAACAGGGTCGAAAGCGTAGTCCAGAAGACTTGATCCGTGAAGTATCCCATCTCAAGAGTCGAGTGGGAAGTCTTCAAAAGGATGTAAGACGGCTGGAGTATGACAATGCTCTGTTGCAACGTAAGTTGCAAACCCTAACTTCTATCAAAAAAGGTAGATAATGTCGTTGTCAGAGGTTTCTCTGATTGATCACATGGGTACGGATTTAACAGTAGTAAATGCGGCCCGTGTGTCCTTTGGTAAAAAGAAAACAGAGTTCACATCTGGTGATGAGAAATTGATTAAGTTTCTCGCAGACCATAATCATTGGTCGCCATTTGGACACTGTTCAGTTCAGTTTCATATCAAGGCTCCAGTATTTGTTGCAAGACAGTTGGTCAAGCATCAGATCGGTTTGACTTGGAATGAAATAAGCAGAAGGTATGTAGACAATCCACCAGAGTTCTATGATGTGGAAACTTGGAGAGGTCGCCCAGTTGACAAGAAACAAGGTTCCAGTTCTGATACCATTGAATGGGTAGATAGAACAACCAGAGTAGATCATCTTAAACTTGATGTTGAAAGAACTGCACTTGAAAACTATAATCGTATGATTGAGGCTGGTATTGCACCAGAACAAGCACGCATGATTTTACCTCAAAGTATGATGACAGAGTGGTACTGGTCTGGCACACTTTATGCATTTGCAAGGGTATGTAATCTTAGATGTTCTCCAGATGCTCAGTTAGAGTCTAAAGAGGTTGCAGATAAGATTGCATTACATTGTGAAACTTTATTTCCTTGTAGCTGGAGATCCTTATGGAATCCAAGTACACACTAACAGTTGAATCGGGTACTTATTCTGAAGATTCACTGATTAAATTACTATGGGTGGTGTTCACTCATAGATTCCATCACCTATTGAAAGGTGAAGGTTTTCGAGACTAATAAATAGTCTTAATACGTTAATACGCTAATACTAACAACTAATATAGGAGAATAATATGTCTTTTAGCGCACTTAAAAAACAGTCCAACCTTAACACTCTGCTTGATGAGTATAACAAACAGAGTTCCCCCGAAACCAAATCATTTGACGATGATCGGTTCTGGAAACCAGAACTTGATAAGTCTGGTAATGGTTATGCCGTTATCCGATTTATGCCTGCACCAGATGGTGAGGAAATTCCTTGGGTAAGGATGTTTTCTCATTCCTTCCAAGGGCCAGGTGGATGGTATATTGAGAATTCTCTCACAACCATCAACAAGAATGATCCAGTAGGTGATGTAAATCGCCGTCTCTGGAATTCTGGTTCTGAGGCAGACAAAGAGACTGCCCGTAGACAGAAACGGAAGTTGTCATACTACGCAAATATCTTCGTAGTATCAGATCCCAAACACCCAGAACATGAAGGGAAAGTTTTCCTTTATAAGTTTGGTAAGAAGATCTTTGATAAGGTCATGGAGGCCATGCAACCTCAGTTTGAGGATGAGACTCCTGTAAATCCTTTCGATCTTTGGAAGGGTGCGAACTTCAAATTGAAGATTCGTAAAGTCGATGGTTTTTGGAACTACGACAAGTCGGAGTTCGATACCGCCGGTCCACTTCATGAGGATGAGTCAGTCATGGAAGCTGCATATAACGCAGCTCATGGTCTGAAACAGTTTCATGAAGCATCTAACTTCAAGACCTATGAGGAATTGAAGGAGAAGATGGAACGTGTTCTTGGTGAGACAAGGGATAATCGTACAGCTGAGCAGATCGCTCAGGATGTTGAGGATTCCTTTGGACCATCCGATGAGTCCAAACCACCTTTTGATGGTGGAAAACCTATCAAGAGTACTCCATCAGATACGATGGACTACTTTGAGAAGTTGGCTACTACTTAGTATCCTAATGCTTTCTTATTAGGATTAACAGGAGATACTGATCCTACTACAGTTGTAGATGATCCTGCATTAACAACTGAACTGGATGGTGCATTGACCATCATGGTTCCTGCACCACCACCAGTTGGTCTTTCTTGTGCTGGTATCTCTTTGAGAGGTTTTACCACTTCTGGTCCATGAAGTACTGCTGGGACAGTCATACCTGGCGGTACATACCCCCCTCTATTTAATCCTGCACCATATTCATTGAGAAGTGCTTTTAATTTAGATCTATCTCGTTCTTCAATAGATTCATCACTAATCAACGTAGATAATTGACCCACAAGATTCTTTTGATCTCGTCCTTCTTTAGATTCTAACATTTGTCCAATTTGATCAAGATTCATAGTATCATCTTGAACTAGATTATCAGTCATCAAACCCAAAGATCTAAGTTCTTTTTTGGCTTTCTCTGAACCCTCTTCTGAAAATAAACTATACAACCAATCTGGCATTATACTTTTTGCCATAGCTTCAAAGTCCATAGAAAACAATCCTTCTAACCAATTAAATAAAGGTGCAAGAAAATTATCTTCCAACCATTGCATGGGTTTAAATTCTATTGCATCAGCTTCCTCATCAGAAAATCCAAATAAATTCTTTGCTGCCCATTGTATAAGTGGAGTGACAAGAGTTCCATAGAACCAATCTACAAGACCTTTGAATTTACCCCACATTCCTTTGATACCTTCTGCCATTTTCTTAGGATCAAGAGTATAGAGTCCTTCAAGGTATAGCATAATATCACCAAAGAAATCTTTAAGAAAACCTGTAATTGAAAACTTATACCAATCTGAGTTTTCTACATCCTCTTCTTTTATACCAAATAAACCAGCAAGTTTTTTGATTGACCATTTGACAAAATCTTCAATCAACTGAACAGTATCAAATACAAAGAAGTCTACTAACTTTTTAATACCTGCACTCAATCCTGCAACTGTCTTGTCCCATAGAGAACCTTCAGTTTTCTCAAAGGTTTCCATGAATCCACCTTCCCCAGCGATTGCTTGATATCCTGCAATTAACCAAGAAATTGGACCTAAGAATTTCAGAAATTTTGCACCAATACCCTTTAAGAATGTTGCAATCTTTGCTAATTTTTCACTCTTTGAAATCGCATCAAAGGCTGCTTTAATACCACCACCTTTTTTTCCACCAGTTCCAAAGAAACCAGAAACCCAATTTAATAATTTTCTCAGGGCTCCTTCTTCTCCAAATAACAAACCAAAGGCTCCACCAGTTGCAAAGTTAAGTAGAAATCTAATTGAACCACCAAAGATTGTTTTAATCCACCTCAACATTTTTCTGATTGGACTGTCTGCACCAAACCATTTGGAGATAAGTCCTCTTTTAGCATCTACATCATCTACTGCTTCAACTATAGTAGCTCCCCCAAATAATGTTTTAATCCATCTTAACATTTTTCGTAGTCTACCATCTGGACCAAACCAAGTAGTCCACATACCTCTTCTTTGTCCCAAATCATCAGCAGGCCCACTTAACATCCATCCAAACATGGCAGCAATTTGCCTTAACATAGTTCTTATTCTACCATCTTTCCCAAACCAAGTAGTCCACATTCCTTTTCTCATTCCAACATCATCTGCAACTCCAAATAACATCCATCCAAACATAGAACGAATATTTCTTAACATAGTTCTTAATCGACCATCTGGGCCAAAGATTTTATCAAATCGTTCTTTACCTAATAATACTTTACCAGCAGCAGTTGCTAACATACCAGCCGCCCCAAATGCCTTTCTTATTAATCTGATAATTTTTCTAACAGCACTATCTTCACCAAATAAAGCAGATATTGGATTTTTAATCATCCACACCCAAAGTTGATAAGCTGCACCACCTATACCGAATACACTTTTCCATCTTTCAAATAAAGTCATGACCCAAAAGATACCTGTCATTCTGAGAAGGAAACCACCTATATCTTCAACAGTTTGTTTTACATCATCCCACTTAACCACCATATCATCAACCCATTTCTTAACATCAGCTGCAATCTTTTCCCAATCTTGTTCAGACAACCATTCAAATAATTTCCAGAGGGCGACTAAACCTAATCCAGTAAGAAGAAGATCTAGCATACCAGTTGCAGCTGCCTTCAACATATCAGTCTGTCTTTTACCAAAATCTTTCACTTTAGAGGCTTGTCGTAGTGCAGCTTTTGCCTGTCTGTCTGCAAAATCAGCAGCTTTTGACATCCAATCATTAGATTTTTCAGCTTCTCCTATTAATTTATCATCTCCTTCTTCAATAGACTTGGTTTGATCTTTAATCAGACCAGATTGAATTGCAATGGCCCTGAGTTGTTCCATTCCTTGTTCACGAATTGCAGATTGAGCTTCTCGTTGTTCTTTTGAAGATCCTACATATTCTGAATTTTGTAACATCATTTGAGTAGAGATATTCGCTAGAAAATCCCTACTCTGTTGAGCGGTTTGTTCGCTTGCACCACCTTGTTCAGCCATGTTTCCTTTGTTCTGCTTTGATTCTATCGTTTTCGTCTTTTATATGTTGTATTAACTTATCAACATAAATGTCCCTCTCCCACGGAATCAAATTTTCTAAATCAGATAAACTCCATTGATGATGTTGTATCATAGAAAAATTATAATCATAATACATCTCAAGACTTATGTGTGAGAGGGCTACTAGAAAAAAGAGTTCATACCCTCAAGTGTAAGAGTTGATTTTTTCTTTGTTTTAGGGTTATATACTTCAATATCATGTTTCAATGTTGGCATGGTATTGAAGAACTCCTGAATTTGTTCAAATTGTTTATGATTTAAACTATCCAGAAATGTCATTTTTTCTTTTTTGGTATAGTCCATACAATCATGAACTTCTTCTCCTTGCCAAATTTGATACATACAATTACATACCATATCAAATAATGCATCAGCATTAGTTCCTTCTTTAGCATTTTGATTCATAATGCCAACAGTACCCATAGATGGATATGTCATTAGAAGACCAATATCATCGGTGAGTTGGATTCTAGGATCATGATCATTTGACATTTGCACAACAACTTCAGTTAAATCAACTTCAATCTCAACTTCAGTTTTTTCATCATCTGGAGCTTTAACTTTAAGTTTTGCAACCTCACCTACAGACTTAGCTCGTATATTTAAAAAGATATACTCTAAATCAAATAATGGCATTCGATCATAATCTAAATCTTCAGTTACACATTGTTGTATAATCTTTTTGATTGCAGTATAGGTTGCCTTATCGTCACCTGTTTCTGATGCAATCAATAAAAGTTTTTCCTCTTTTACAAGGAACGGCCTATACGTTATTTCCTCATCCGTTGATGGTACATTTAGAGTATAGGTCGGCGTATTAATAACTGGTAAAGACATAATATTCTCACGTTAAATGTTAAAATTAACCAAGTAGATTCGATAGATTGCTTAATGGTCCTGTCGTTACTGCTTGGTTCAATGCACCTGTTAATGGTCCACTTAATTCTGGTGGTAAATCTTCCAAGAATGGGAATCCATCTTTTTCGTTTCTGAACTCTCCAATCGAAAGATTAACTACACTTCGGTTCCCAAGATCACCCATCTTAAATGGACTCCACTTGGTATAAGCCCATGTTACATCGAATGTACCTATCTGATCCGTTGCATCATGGGATAAATCTATTGACCCTACTGTTTGAGGCCAACATTGGAATACTTTTACTCCATAAGTTTTTTCAAATGCTACTGCTGGTACTGAACCATGTTTTGGTCCTTCTGCTTTTGGAGGATTTGGAACTCCTGTTAATTCATTAAATTTTGCAGTTGCATCTTTTATCATTGAGGATATGTTATCTGGAAAACTTGGAGCATCCCCACCAGAACCACCAGATTTAGATTCTTGTGGTGCAGTTGCACTTTTTAAAGTAGCTTTTGATATTGTGGATCTTGTAAAAATATCAAAAGAGGATATGTATTCATCATAATAATTAAAGTTTCCTGTCATATCATTGATAATTAATTTTTGCCATGCATCAAAGAACCTTTTGATAGTCATAGTGGCATCACAATAAAATGTTGTTGTTAAAGTTCCATATTGAATACTTTGAGGAACAGGAAATGGTTCTCCATAATGTCTATAAAGTCCTACATTGATAGTTTTTTCTGGTATAGAAACTTTACTACAATATAAATCCATTTTACGAACCATTCTTTCTTTTCCTCCTTCACCAGAACCAGTACCCTCATCTTCTCCAAGAAATTTTCCTAATAATCCTACTTCTTTTGTTGTTGAAAATGGTTGATATGTAGTCTTAGCTGTGGGATTTGCATCAGCAAATAATACCTTTATTTCTTCATTAGTAGATCTTTGCAGTTTATGTGTTTTCCAATCTAAGCTTCCACCCTTAACTGTTTTTCCAGACCCAGCAAATTGAGGATTAACTGGATCATAATCTGGACCTTTTGGTTGTACAATACCTTTTGGGGCATTAAAGACCACTTTGAAATTCACAGGCATCATGAAACCTTCACCCATACCTACTACAGTACGAATTGCATCAATTTCACCACTAGGTCTTTTTGGTTTCGCTGGAGATTCAAGAACACCTAATTTTTTTAGAATACCTTGTCCACGCTGTTTGGTAAGTCCAGTTCTTAAATCGAACTTACCCATTTTTACACCATCTCTAAAAATTGCCATAACTTCCTAATATTGCGATGCAGACCATTTCCATACTCGACTCGCTGGTTCTTTCTGGAATTTTTGTAGAGGTAATGCAGCTGCATAACTCCAATCCTCTCCACTGATACCATAGAAACCTTTTCCTTGAACTTGATTAAACAAGTATCGTTTTATACAAGGAATCGCTGGTTTATATTTGGTAATAATATTATACGATAATTTCATTTTAAAATTTTCATCCATTTTACCACCAGATCCTTGAGCCTTTATCAATCGGATCATAAGATCTGCCCTTGCGTTTGGTGGTAAATAATGAAGATTGATTCCGTAAAATCCACCCTTTGCATAATCAAATGGAAATATAAGTGGCCACATATCCCACCATGGCAACTTCTCTTTCCACTTTGCATCATACTGAAACAAATACATTCTACCAATTATAGGTCTGGTAGTTATTCCTGTATTCCTGTCTGTAAGAATTTCTCTTCTGCCTGTAGATGCAGGCATGGCAGCTCGTTGTGTTTTTCTTACAATCTTTTTGAACCAATCAAGGGCCTTTCGTCCCTTTGCTTTCATACTGGAAATAAAATCGGTTGCTACACTATCTGCCATAATGTAAATATTTATGTGGATTTATGTGGTCTTCTGTAAGTATGACAAACTTCCAACCATGCCTATTACACACTTGTTCGGCCGCTTCCCATTTCGCTTGATTTTTTCCCCATTCCTTTACTTCTCGTAAATAACGACTTTTTGACTTGGATTTTCTTGGGGGTTTGGTTTGATATTTTGGTTTGATTTCAACTATGAAATGATCTCCATTTATAGTTTTCACATAGAAATCTGGGAAATACCGATGTCGTTTACCATCAATAGGAGAGATGTATGGAACTACTATTTCCTCAGAGCCCCACTCAAGAATGTCTGGATTAGTGTCTAGATACACCATAAATTTACGTTCCCAAAGAGAACGATAAACAATACTAGTCACATCACCTTTGTATTTCGTCCGATTGGTCGGATGAAACTTTCCTTTATATGACATAAATACTTTTACACAGTTTATAGGAATACTTATGATGAATTTTATTGCTCAGTCTATGCGTAGATTTGGACTGGCACCAGATAACAAAAAAGACCCAAGTATAGTATCACCAACGGCAGGTTCGTTTTCTGCTGATCCATTATCACACTTAAAAATTGGTGGAAAGTGGTCTTACTCAACTCTAGAATATCCAAGAGATATTCAAGCTCGATCTGATTTAGGTCATTATATGATGTTTTATATTAATGTGCCCGTAAATTCTGCAGCTGAAGGTAAGGGATCTAAATCTCGTAAAAAAGATATGAATAAAGTAGGAGGTTCTTTAACAAAATCTATGGGTTTAGGAATGGGATCTCTTAATGTGAAAGTACCAAAAGTAGATACACCAGTAGCTAGTTTGATGAATCAAGCTGGATTTTCTGCATCTGCATCTTCTAAGGGAGAAACAGCTGGTTTTGGATACACAGAACATGGTGCTACATGGACTCCTGGCCAGCAAGATGTTGTTATTGAACGTAAACATTATGAAGGAAATACTTCCAGAGTAATAGGAGAACAAAGAATGATGAGAACTTCAGATTCTATTATTCTTTATATGCCTCCACAAATTGTTGAGAATTATAATGCACAATATAAAGAATCAGAATTGGGAAAATATGGAGGGGAAGGAGCCGCATTAGCAAGAGAAGGTTTACAGGCATTTAGACAAAGTTTATCAGATACAGCTAATACTCCAGCCGCTGATGGTTTGGCTGCATTAACTTCGGGTTTGAAAGTTTTAGCTACAAATGCAAAAGAACAAGCAGCTGAAAAAATGGGTCAAGCTGGTGGAGGTGATTTAAAGGGAATGATGTTAAAGGCAGATAATAAGGCTATTAATAATTTTCTTGAAGTTATGTTTACAGGTATCGGTCATCGTAAATTTTCATATACATGGAAAATTGCACCTAAAAATGATCAAGAATCAGTTGATGCATACGAGATTATTCAGAAATTTAAATATCACATGGCACCAGAAATAGGTGGAAAAAATCATGGAAGATATTTTACAACCCCATCTGAATTTGATATTTTCTATATGTTTAGAGGAGAAGAAAATTCATGGATTAATAAAATAAGTTCTTGTGTTCTTTTAAATTTAGATGTAAATTATACTCCGCAACAATATCAAACATTCAGACCTAATAAGAATAGAAAAGGAGCTCCACCTGTAGAAATGGATCTCAAATTAGACTTTATGGAAACTCGACTTATTACAAAAGAATTGATAAAGGATGGTTATTAATGTCATATTTTAATAAATTTCCAACAGTACTTTATGACTCAAATGGATTTGCTGGACCTAAATTAGTTACTAATATTTTAAAACGTGTTAGAGTTAGGGCTAATATGGCAAAAGAGTTTGTTTTGTTAGATCCGTATGATGTTCAGGATGGGGAAACTCCTGAAATACTAGCAGATAGACATCATGGTAGTCCATATTATCATTGGGTAATAATGTTATTAAATAATGTTTATGATCCTCAACATGACTGGCCAAAATCTACTAGACAGATGCAACTGTTTATGAAGGGCAAATATGGATCAGCCGCAAATCAAAATGCAACTCATCATTATGAGGCCCCTCAAGAATCTGGTGATACAACAATTATGATGGAAGTACCTTCTACATATTCTGATGCAGTTGCAATTTCTAACTATACATACGAACACAATCAAAATGAATTAAAGAGGTCTATAGATCTTTTAAATAACCAATATCTAGGACCATTTGTATCTGAATTTGAACGTGAAGTATTACGATAATGCCTGATAAAGAAACACTTCAAAGAGCTGGTGATTACATACTGGAAGGTCCGTTAATCGCTGGAAGCTCTGGTAATAATTATAATTTTGATTCTCTAATAACAGAATTAAATATCTTTCAAGACATAGATTCCCCCTATATGTCTGGTAGTATATTCGTTACAGATACTTCTGGACTGTACGAACAACTTCCTATCTTTGGTCAAGAACGACTTCTATTCACATTAAGAACTCCAGGCGCAAATAATACTGTAGATTTTTCTGATTATCATGGTGCAGTCTTCAATGTATCATCCAGAAATCCAAGTGGTAATAGAGAACATTCCTATAATATAAATTTTACAACATTAGAGGGATTTAGAAATCTTAGAACTAAAATATCTAAATCATTTAAGGGTAGTATTGCAGGAATGGTTGTGGAGATAATGAAAGATGAGGATATGTTGGGAACACCAAAAGCAGTTATGGTTGACCCTACTCAAAATGTAAGAAAGTATGTTTCTCCAAATTTAAGACCATTTCAGATTATTCAATATCTTAAAGAGGAAGCTATAAATGAGAAGGGTGAACCTCATTATCTTTTCTATGAAAATCCCGATGGATTCCATTTTAGATCTCTTGATAGTTTATTAGGAGAACTTAGAGAATTATCAGTAGAAGCTGTACAAGAATATAAATTACAACCACCTATGGGAACTAGATCTATAGGTGATAATATGCAAAGTATTCAGGGAATAAAATTATTAGATTCAACAAATACCTATTCTAATACTAAAGCTGGTATGTTTGGTTCTACTCTATATCAACATGATATTTTGAATAAGAGTATATCAAAATATGTTTTTGATTATAATACTGCATTTAATACTCAAAATGCTACTAATCAAGAAACTGGTGAATTTGGACCTATGGCTTCTGATATCAAAGTCGATGGTAAAAAGAAGATATGGGAATTTCCAGATTCAAGAATATTTGTACATCCTTCTGCATCTACTGATCTTCATCATGAAGGTTCCAGTACAGAACCAGAATATGTCTACACTCATAATAATGCAGAACTTTGGATGCAAGAATCTATTTCTAGAGAATTAGAAAGAGAATATTTTACGATACAATTAGATTTATTTGGTGATACGGATATAATGGTAGGACAAATAATACATTTGACTATACCATCAAATAGGGGTCTTGGGAAAGATGAATCTTCTGAAGCATTAGATCCTATATTATCTGGAAGATATTTGATAACCCAACTTCGTCATAAAATTGATATTAATGCAGGAACTCATGTAATGGTGGTAACTGCAATGAAGGATTCGGTTATTAAACAAACTGAAGCCTTAAAGTTGTTTAATTTTCCAGAACCACCTCAAATACCATCAATGAAAATTCCAGAACTTCCTAAGATGCCACGGCCTAAACTGCCTAGTTTTAAGTTTCCGAAAATAACTTTCGGTGGCTTCAGCAGTTTGTTTTGAGATGAGGTAATGTGACTTCACTATCAACAACCCTTCATATAGGAGCTCTTCATGAAAGCGAGATTAAAACAGAAACGAGTTTTTCAACATCAATCACGCACAACTATCCCACCTGAAACTATCCCAGATGA
>VTLG01015403.1_pt1 | contig 11867 bp, 12 predicted proteins | sample 4694571 | NCBI WGS metagenome assembly VTLG01 (sample SAMN12604809, study PRJNA352737) | marine metagenome | biome: ENVO:00000447; feature: ENVO:00000209|ENVO:00000569|ENVO:01000036; material: ENVO:00002151; isolation source: viral sequences binned using virsorter ... | reverse complement strand
TTCGTGCGTCTGAATTTGTCATGGTTATTAGGTTGTATAAATAGTGTTGTGGGCTAGGTAGTAGTGGGGTCATTAACGAGATTTAAGTCTGCTTTTACGATTAATAGATGGAGACTGGGTTCTGCCTTTAGTAGTGCTTCCCTTATAGTGAGCTGCATCTTTGCCATCACCATTTCCATAAGTACCGAGTTTTCTATTAAGCTTGTTAGCGTTCTTTTTTATCGTGCTCCCCTTAGATGTTTTTTGATAAGCGCTTTGTTGTGCTAATCTTTTTTTACGAGCTGCAGGATTCTTCCTGTAGTACTCAGCTGTGCTTCCTGCCATATAGTCTCTGTTGTACAAGTTCGGGATCTACCTTTGGCATAACGGCTGCAAGCTTGGCTAGTGGATTTCCTTCCATTGCTATACCGCTAATATCATTAGTTTTAAGCCAATCACAGGCTGCCTTGAGATCTTGAGTAGAAGCTTCGCCACTTTTGACTCGCTTTAGAAACTCAGTCGTAACAAGGTTATGTAGTTCGTTAAATTGGTCTTCAGTGGCTCTGTTCTTCATTCTTCTTTAATTCCTGGGAATAGGTTTCGTTTGATAAGTTCTACTGCTTTATCGTCAATAGTGTTATCTGTTGTGCTTGCATATGCTTCGAGAAGCTGAATGATCAAATTCTTCACTGCAGTAGTGGAGAGGAATGTCATTAGAATGGGTTTGATTATGATCACTTGTTTAGTGGGGGTTGCGTAATTGGTGATTTTGTAAAGTCCTCAATAAGTTGTTTTCTTTCTTGAAGGGTTTCAATTAATTGACCTGATGGTGAATTTCTAAATTCATTTAATTTATGGATACCAAATGCACCACCTGCAATAACTAAGACAAATATTGCTATTCTAACTTTCATTTACTTTCTTAGTAGTTTTTTTCTTTGCAGTTTTCTTTTTTTCAGCTTCAGCTTTTTCTTTTGCAAGCCTAATACTTAATGTACTCATTTTTTATCAGTGGGTTTAGTTGGACATTCGTACTCCCGTTTACTCCAAGGGAATTTTTTATCTATAGGAGTACATTCTTTTTTTAGATACTGTTTAACAGCAACTTTTTTATTCTCTTTGTATTCAACGATAGGTACTACGTCATAACACATGTCATATACACGAGTACCTTCAGCTATCATGAATCCCTTCTGTTGGAGTTCAGCACATTTCAGAACACGTACAAGCTCATAGTCAAGCCTCATCTTTTCTTCTTGCCGTTTAGCTATCTTTCTGCACTGTTCTAAACCCCTACGGTCTAAGGGAAACATAAAGTTGAGCTGTCCTCCCCAGTTCTCAGCTACCGTGTAGCTTCTCTGAGCCATCTCCTCATCAAAAGGCTTTGTATGATTACCCATATAGAATGGGCTGAATGTCATTGTTGAACCATTACAGCTAACCCCAGAACCGTAGTGCTGCCTACTAGGGGCACCATTGTTCTGGAATTGTACAGCTTGGTTTGTTACATTTCCAGTCGCTGCTGCAACAGGATTTGACACATTATTTGTCTCATCTTCTGCCTTAACAGGAGCTACTGAGAGAAGACTGATAAGGAGACAGTAGTAGATTCCTGTGCGATAGTTCGATCTACTTCTACCTTTTCTATAATCTGACTTGCTGCTCTGGTTACTACTTCTAGTGAGAAGTCTGAGCCAGCTGTTGTCATATTGAAAATTGAATCTTCGTCTACTATTCCTCCTGAGCTTGCCGAGGAATGAGTTATATTGTCTCCCGACCATTTCTGTAACGCTGCTCCATAGGTGGTTGTTACTATTTCTTCATCTATATCAATTGTTGTAGTTGTAGTACTATTCATTGACCCTTGGGTGAAGTTGGGTTGTACTAATTCAGACCTTACTACCGTGGGTGATGCCAGTAGGAAGAGTAAAAGCCATTTTTTCATTCTTCCTTTTTCTTAGCCATAGGACAATTTACTGGACCTTTGTTTTTGTTGTTGTTGCCTGTAGTAAGGCCAAAGGTCGCTAGTGCTCCAGTAAATACACTAGCAACGAACGTGATATCAGAATTACCTGATTTCTTAACCATAGGTATTTCTACGTAGTTCATCGTGATGATGAATCCAGACCAGACGACAACGCCAAGCCTAACGAATGTACCTAATATTTGTATTTGATGTTCTTGATCCTCTGCTGCATCCTTTAGCTTCCCGAGGAGTCCCTTTTCTTTTTCTGGCGGTTTTCCTTCCATTTATCTACTTTTTTCTGTAGGAATTTTTGTACTTGTTTCTTGATTTTGTCAAAGAAAGGTGTAGCAAGGGTGGTAGTGGCTACAGCTGCAACAGCTGCATAGGTTGCAGTAGCTACGACTTCTGCAGTAGGTAAAGGTAAATCAATATCAATAACAGGTACACTTAGTTTAGGTTGCTCTGTTTGAACTTCTTCTTCCTTTTCTCTTCCCTCTACTCCTTTAGGAGCTACTAAGTTACTAGGAGGTATGACAATGGGTGGGAATACTGGCATCTCTGCAGTAGGTGGCTCTAGAGGGATGCTAGGCATATCTAGAGCTTTGGGTAGTTTTGGGTTAAGGGATGGAAGCTCCACTAAAGAGCTGCTATTTTAGACTTACCAGAAGTAACGGCTGCATCTATTGCAGTAAAGCTTTCACTTGTCCAGATAGATGTTGTTTCATCTTCTTTCTTATATGCTTTGATGGTTTCAAGATGATCTACATTACGTTGTAGCTTATCTTTCCAATCAGCATTTGTTTCATCTTCACCTTTATTACCATTGATAACTGTTACGCTATCACCTGCAGCTGTAAAGATTGCTGCTACTTCATCGGATGTTCTTTCAGCCATGATTAAATAAATAAATAAATAAGAGTTAAACTTCAATTTCTGCAGGTTCTTCTTCCTGTTCTACCTCATCTACAGGAGTAGATTGAGATAACGCTATTTCATCTAAGATAGTTAGCGCACCATTAATCTCATTGAGACGAATGGCGAGCTGCTGTCTTTCTAGGATCAGCTGTTGTGCTTTTTCAGCAACTGTTAATGGGCGTTGTTCTTCAGTCATAATGAATTTTTTGTGAGTGGTTTACTTTGCCTCTAGGGCTGCGACTTTTGTTGATAGTTCTTTTACTGCATTTATGAGAATAGGAACTAACTTATTATATTGCATACCATAATTACCATCGTTGTTTACATGAGTGACGATCATATTATCTGAAGTATCTCCAAATCCATGCTCTTTCTCAACTTCAAGTTCATCCTGTGCAAGAAGTCCTAAACATAATTGTGATTGTTTCTTACTACCATCAGGTTTCCCATCATCATACCAAGATCTGTTATCCCAACGATAAGTAACAGGTTCTAATTTAGTAATCCAAGATAATCCAGGGATAAATGGTGTTATATCTGTCTTATCTCTTTTATCTGAACTTACAGTCCAATCAACTTTAATATGAGCATCACCAATACTGTTATTACCTAAAACAATAGAATTACTACCAGTTGTTAGTGAGCCTGAAGGAGAGCCAGCCCTACCTGCTTCATTACCAAGTAATAAATTATTACTACCTGTAGTTGAATCGTGACCTGCATGTGTTCCAACGCATGTATTTTGATTACCTGTAGTAATGCCCAGACCTGATGCATCACCAACAGCCACATTGCTGTAACCAGTTGTGTTTGTAGTTAATGCAGACTTACCAACAGCAACGTTGTTACTTGCTGTAGTGTTTGCATCCAAGGCATCTCTACCAATAGCTACGTTAAAAGATCCTGTGGTATTTGCTCCTAATGAATGGTATCCAAGATTTGTATTGTTAGTTCCTGTCGTATTTGCTTGTAATGAATATGCACCTACTGACGTATTTTCACTTCCTGTAGTATTTCCAGTTAAACATCCATAACCGACTCCTGTATTATTAGATGCGGTTTCCTGAGCGTCTAATACATAAGCACCTAAAGCAGTGTTAGTAGTTCCTGTAGTGTTTAGAGTTAAAGCACTAGTACCAATAGCAGTATTACTACTACCAGTTGTGTTACTAGCTAAAGTATTATATCCTACAGCAGTATTAGTACTTGCAGTGTTTGCATGTAATGAACTTTTACCTACAGCAGTGTTATAAGATCCTGTCGTATTTGTAGATCCAGATCCTCTACCAACATAAGTATTATAAGTTCCAGTAGTGTTTAATTGACCAGTATAATTACCAAAACCAACATTATCACTTGCTGTACTATCCATAAAAGAGTACATACCAAAAGCAGTATTATCACTACCACTAACGTTGTCTTCTAATGATCTATGTCCAAACGCACAGTTATTATTTCCTGTTGTATTGCTAGTTAAAGCTTGTCTACCAACAGCAGTATTATAATTTGCAGTTGTGTTACTGTTTAAAGCAATATAACCTAGCCCTGTATTACCTGCACCAGTCGTATTATCTTCTAATGCTTTATATCCAACAGCAGTATTGTTTCCTCCTGTTGTGTTCATTTCTAATGCGTTATAACCTATAGCGGTGACATAATCACCTGTTGTATTTGTAGTTAATGCTTTATAACCTATAGCACTATTACCACCTGTTGTATCATTAGCTAACGCAGATGTACCAACAGCAACGCTTTGACTACCAGTACTATTAGCACCTAAAGAATTTGCCCCAATAGCAACATTTTCGGCACCTGTTGTGGTTGCATCTGCTGCTTGATATCCAACAGCAGTGTTGCTATTTGCTGTTGTACTTAATCTTAATGCATATCTACCAACAGCAGTGTTATAGTCTCCTGTCGTATTTGTATATAATGATGCTTGACCAAGTGCAGTATTTTCACCTCCAGTTGTGTTTGAATAACCTGAAAGTGCTCCAACAGCAGTATTCAATTCTCCTGTTGTATTACCACCTAATGAATTATCACCAACAGCAGTGTTATAATCTGCAGTTGTATTTCCATCTAAAGATCCTCTACCTATAGCAACATTATAACCTCCTGTTGTGTTTGCACCTAAAGCAACATATCCAACAGCTACGTTATGCGGTCCTGTAGTATTAGCATCTAAGGTAGAAGCACCCACAGCAGTATTACCATCTGCTGTTGTGTTTACGTTTAATGAGTTATATCCAAGAGCAGTGTTATTATCACCTGTTGTGTTGCCGCCTAGGGCGTACATACTAATACCTGTATTATAACTTCCAGTTGTATTAGCGTCTAAAGTAAATGCTCCAAGGGCACTATTTCGTTCTCCTGATGTATTTTGAATTAAAGCATTATGACCAAGTGCGGTGTTATTAGAAGCAGTATTCTGTTCGAGTGCATTATAACCAACAGCTGTATTCTGCTCACCTGTGACGTTTTGTTGTAAAGTTAATCTACCTACAGCTGTATTACTAACACCAGTTGTGTTTTTCTGCAGAGAATTATAACCAAAGGAAGTGTTATAACTTGCAGTAGTGTTTGCTTCTAATGATTTATAACCGAAAGCACAGTTCTGCCCGCCAGTTGTATTATTTTCTAATGCATAAGCACCAAAGGCTGAGTTTTGACCTCCAGTAGTAGTTAATTCTAAAGCTTCATAACCTACAGCAGTATTCTCACCTCCAGTTGTAGTAGCACTTAAGGCAGCATAACCAACGGCAGTGTTGACACCAGCAGTGGTACATGCATCTAAAGTGTAAGAACCAACAGCTACATTAGAACTACCTGTTGTACAAGATGCTAATGATTCATAACCTATAGCAGTATTATTAGATGCAGTAGTATTAGACTCTAAAGCTTCATGCCCAAAAGCACAGTTATTGTTTCCAGTTGTATTTAGTCTTAACGCTTCTCTACCAAAAGCATTGTTATAATTTGCTGTAGTTAAAGCTCCTAATGCACTCTTACCAAAAGCATTATTCTCAGTACCAGTTGTAGCTACTGTTAAAGCATACGCACCCACAGCAGTATTTCCTGATCCTGTCGAATTAGCATCTAATGCATAATTACCAACTGCAACGTTAGTATCACCTGTTGTGTTTTCTCTCAAAGCATCTTTACCAACAGCAACGTTATCACTTGCTGTAGTGTTTGTAAGCAAAGCTTTATGACCAACAGCAGTATTAGAGCCACCTGTAGTATTAGCTTTTAAGGCTTGATTTCCTACTACTACATTGGATGATCCAGTAGTATTCTGTTGCATTGATGAAGTACCAACAGAGGTATTTTCAGCACCAGTCGTGTTAGATCCCATACAATCATAACCAACTGCTACATGAAAACCACCAGTTGTGTTTGCATCTAAAGCGACAGCACCTACCGCTACGTTTTCTGATCCTGTAGTATTGGAACTTAAGCAACCATTACCTACGGCTGTATTACTAGAAGCTGTAGTATTATTAAATAAAGCACTCTTACCTATTCCTGTATTACCTGATCCTGTTGTATTAAGTTGTACTGCAGAATGACCACATGCCGTGTTATTGCTTCCTGTATTAGTATAAAGAGAGTTAAAACCAACCGCTGCGTTAGATGTTCCTGTTGTATTAGTAACTAATGCGGCATAACCTACAGCAGTATTTTCACTAGCAGTAGTATTATTAAGCAAAGCACCTCTACCTACAGCAATATTTTTAAGTCCTGTTGTAGTAGCATTTAAAGCTTGATAACCAACACCAGTATTATCGTCACCTGTAGTTATAGCCGTTCCTGCACTATATCCAATTAAAGTATTTGCCTGTGCATCTGTACCAGTAAAGCTATCTCCTGCATTGTCACCAACTCTGGTATTACCTTGAGCGTCACTTGCGTTTGAGCCATCTTCCCTCATTAATGGGAATCCGCCATTTGTTGAGCCGTCTTGTACGACTAATGTTTGTTTTGTAGTATCTACTGTTACTTCCTTTGCTACTCCATTAAATGAAGCATGTTCAGTTGTAGTACCACCTCTAAATTGTACCTGTGTTGCCATTGTTAATAATTAAGTAATTGATCCGTAGTTGTACGTTGCAGAGCCTTCTGCCATAGTTAAAGCAGTATTTCCCACTTCATTTGAAAAATCAGCAATCCCACCATCAGTGATATCTCCCCATGATGTATGAGAACTAGCACTATCAGATAAGTTGTATGCAATAGAGTTACTTTGAGTTAGTATTCCTGACGTTGTATCTCTGTATTGTAGTGCTAAATTCTTATAAGCTAAAGCGTTAGCAGCACTGGTAGAGGCATTACTTGCTTGAGTGGTGGCAGTAGATGCTTGAGTTGTGGCTGTAGTTGCACTAGACGCTGATGAGGTGGCAGATGTAGCAGCATTAGTGGCAGATGTGGCAGCATTAGTTGCTTGAGTGGTAGCAGTAGAAGCCTGAGTTGTAGCAGTAGTAGCTGATGTTGCCGCACTAGTGGCTGAAGATGCTGCATTAGTCGCATTCGTTGCTGCATTTTGAACAGCAGACAAGTTTGTGGTGATATTGTTTATTGCTGTTGTATCTCCCGCAACTGTAGTTACGTTAGAAGCTATTCCAGCTACTGTATTGACGTTAGCAATAGCTCCAGCAACTGTTCCTATATCAGTAGCATCACCAGCTACTGCAGTTACGTTAGAACTTATCCCAGCAACTGTTGTTACGTTTGAGCTTATTCCTGCAACAGTATTAACATTTGCAATTGCAGCAGCAGTTGTATTCACATTGGCAATAGATCCTGCTGTTGTGTTTACATTTGCAATACTTCCTCCAACATTATTTACATTGGTAATTGCACCTGCAACTGTTCCAATATCTGTAGCATCACCAGCTACAGCAGTTACGTTAGCAGCTATTCCAGCTACTGTCGTTACGTTAGAAGCTACTCCAGCTACGGTTGTTACGTTGGCACTTATACCTCCAACTGTAGTTATATTTGAAATGTTTCCAGCAACCGTTGTAACTTCAGTTGCTTTGGGTACATGTCTATGTAAGGTGTAAGTATTTAAAGTTGAGGTTGTTTCAACTATTAGACCAAAACCTGCAGCATAGGTTGTACTATTAGCTGCTCCAGTAATAGTAACTGTAGAGTTACCTACAGTACCATTAGATATAGAAATAACTCCACTACCATTTGAGGTAAGGTTGTTTGCTAAAGGTACACTAACAAGAGTACCAGTACCATTATCTACATCAGGGTTAGCGTTAGGAAAACTTGTTTCATTTGCTATTGGTACAAATCCACCTACATCATCTACAAGATCAACTATACGTGCATCAATAGCTGCTGTAGTTGCGACTTTATTATCAGCGGCTACCCATGTTTCACCTGATTGTATTTCTTCAACACTATCTAAGTTATAATATCTCTGGTCTGCTTCGGTTTGTGTGAAATAACGACCATCTAGAACACCATTAGTTAATAATTCTGTTTCTGTGTAATATCTGTTATCTAATTGACCAGCATCTAACTCACTCTCTGTGTAGTAAAGATTATTTAATTGACCAGCATTCAGATCAGTCTTTGTGTAATATCTATTATCTAAAGTACCTGTTGCAATATCTGCATCGACAATAGTTCCATTAACTATGTTAGCACTTGCAACAGTAATATCTGTAGGTAAAGCACCAGACCCAAGCTTATCTAAAGTAACAGAATCATTAGCTAATTTAGAACCTACTATACCTGCTGATGCATTTATATCACTATCTACTAAAGAACCACTGGTTACAGCAATAGTTATTTGACCACTACCAGGACTATTATCTGTAACAGTGATTTTATTACCAGCTGCAACATCAGTTGTTAAAGCTGTATCTATCTTAGCATCTATGCGTGCATCTTGTGCAGCAGTTGTACTAACTCTATTATTATTACTTACCCACGTTTCAGTACTTATAATTGTTTCGTCACCAGTCGTCCATGAAGCTGCAACGTCTCGTTTAGCTTCCTGTGTAACGAATAGGTTCTGATTAAAGTTATCATTTAAGTCTTGTGACTTAATTGCTGAACCAGCATAGAACGTAGCTGATAAAGTATCTACGTCTGTATCACGATAAATTCGTATCGCTGCACCACTGGCAGGTACATGTCCACTATTAAATTGTACGGTTGTAGGAGCACCGTTTGGTACGATAAACTCTGTTGTAGCCGTGCCGTTAACGGAAACTTTCACGTCAGCGGTCTTTAGATATTCAAATTCAAAAGTATAGGAGGTGGCACCAGTACTTGTTATGTTTTTTTCAGTAACTGCCATTTAACGGTTGCGTTATTTGTTCGGTGTTTTCTTTAATATCTCCTTAATTCTTTCTTGGTTTGTTTGAGCTTGAGTCTTAGCATCCTTCACCATCCCTTTCTTCATCTTTTGCTTAACGATTGCATTACCAGTACCTTGTATATCTAAGTGTTTATAGTTAGGGTCCATAGCTAATCTAGCTTCAGCTCTTTGCTGAGAGTCCCTAAGTATCTTTCTTAGACGTTGGTAAACAGGTAGTTGATCTTTATATCGTTTTATATCAGCAGCTGATGCAGACGGATCATTAATGACTTGTCTTAAATTATTAAGTTCTTCATTCCACCTTGGCTCCTGACTCATTCTTTGAACCTTCTTCCATAACTGATCTTCACCCATAAGGCGGCCTATAGCTTGTCTTTCTTCAGCAGTGTATTCAACATCAGAATCGAATTTCTTTTTAAGAATACCAATATCATCAAATCCACTGTTGATTAACCATAGTCTCCAAGGTTCCTCACCACCATGTACCTTAATAGGACTAGCAGCATTCATAATCCTGAGTAGAGGATTATCTATTTCATTAATCTTCTCACCTGTCCAGTGGTCAATCTGAGAAGGTAATGTAGCTTTACCAATTGTTGTATTTAGTAGATAACCAGTTGCATCATCATAGATATCCTTCTGTGCTTGAGTAATAGCATTAGCTACTACACCATGAGCACCAGATAGAGGTAAAGCACCTCTAGTTATGTTCGCAGCTAGTCTCTTAAATGCAGCTTCATCACCGTTCATAACAGCCATGAATGGTTCAATACCATATAGAGGTGTGTTATTTAGGTATGTAGCTGATATAGTCCAACCAAGTTTATCTAGGAAGTCAGTAGTTAAATTAGAACCTAAAGCTGTTTGGTTATAAGCTAAGTCACCAACCAATGCAAACATCTGTTCAACCATTGGGATGCCTTTATAGCTAACCCAGTTACCACCTATGTTTACTGTGTATGGTTTCCAGCCTTTCCTCATTAAGTCCTGTCTTTCTGAAGCATTAGCAGGTCCATTACCTCTAATGTTTCCAGACATTGCATACCAATATCCCATGATTGCAGTTGCACTACCAACCATCATTCTACCTTCGTATTCATCCCTAAGCTGCTTATATATAGCCATAGCGTTAGGAGTAGTTTTGTAATCAACTCCATGTTGAGCTAGTGCTTCTATAATTAGTTGTTCATCATTACCAGCCTGTAGAATCTTGGCATACTTACTCTTAAATCCAGGTATCTTTCCAATTGGTGTATAGGAAAGAGCCATCTTGACTTGGTTAATACCAGTTCTAGGGAACATCATTAATGTTTTTAATGCTGGTACCTTTCCTAAGCCTTCATTAAGCCAAGTAGACATACCATCATCAAGGTTTAAAGCAACCTCACCTGATGCGTTCTTAGCAGCTGCATCAGTTAAGAGACCATCTTTATCAAACATCCTATGATAGTTATCCATCTCAGCTTTCTTTAGATTTTGAGAGAATACTTGTGGATCTACTGTTTTACCAGCTTGTCCAAACATATCATCATAAGCTTTAAGTCTGGAATTAAAGGTAGCCATAAAGGTATCAGTAAATGCGTCAACCCCTGCCATACCAGTCATACCCATCCTCATCCACTTCATTCGTGCCATAGAACGGTTGAACTTAGCCCATCCATAGTAGAACTGACTTGCTTTATCACCAGTCTTTTGCCAGTGTTCAGCCATGTCATCAATAATTGCATAGGCATTATCCTCTTCAATAACAAAATCCTTACGAACAGCCTTCATCATAAAGTCTGGGTCACTATGGACTTTTGACATACGAGTCATGGCATCACTCATTGCTCTACGAGTGGTTTCAAACATTGAACCATGTAGATAGATTGCTCTTTCCCAAGGCTCAGAGTTCTTCTGAAGAACCTTACTTAAACCTGCTCTAGCAAATGTAGTTATTGGTTTAAGTATCAAAGCACTACCATTACCTATAGCTGCTCTTAGTGGTGATAGACCAGATAGAACGTTGTTATATGTAACAGCCCAAGCTCCTTTAGCAAAGAGGTTCATACCATCTCCACTGCTATAGATCAATCCACGAGGATCAACCTGCTCTTTAGCCCATTTGTTTAGTTTGATAATGCTATCTACATCACCATCGCTATAGTCATATGCTGCTTTTAATGTATTAACTAATTCAGGATGATCCTTCTTAGCTTGCATCAAGGTCTCTCTAAAAGCTTTAACCTTAGAGTGTTCTTGAATTGCATTCTGATTAAACTCTTCAAATGTCCTAGCAGCTTGTTCAGCAGCATCACCTTTTAACCAGCGTTGCCACCATTTTAAGTTCTGTAGTTGCCAACCAGCTTGGTATTTAGATTGACCATATAGAGTTTCAAGTAACTCAATACGATCCATTAGGTTCTTAGTTACTGTAGCATCATCCATAAGATTTCCGAATTCTACAGTACCTTTAGATATAGCTGATATCTCTTTACCAAGCGTAGACATAACTCTGGCTGAGGTTTCAACAGACTCTTTACCTAAGTAAACATCTAATAGGTCACTGATAGCTACAGCTGCAGCTTCAGTAGCATCTGGATTTAACCATGCAACATTTTGAGACTTCTGAAATTCATCTTTAAGTGTTGTTCTTGTTAGATATTCAGGATCACTTAGAAGGTT
>VTLG01014308.1_pt1 | contig 11870 bp, 18 predicted proteins | sample 4694571 | NCBI WGS metagenome assembly VTLG01 (sample SAMN12604809, study PRJNA352737) | marine metagenome | biome: ENVO:00000447; feature: ENVO:00000209|ENVO:00000569|ENVO:01000036; material: ENVO:00002151; isolation source: viral sequences binned using virsorter ... | reverse complement strand
TGAACATCACTCCGTTTGTAACTCTGAGTGATTCATGGAAAGAACCATATGAGGCAGTTTATATGGACCCAGTGTATGACAATAGTGATACCAACAATGATGGAGTGTTAGACAATCCAGGATCTATTCTCTATCACAAACCTACCAGAACAGGTCAGAAAACTAATCACAATATTGGATGGGGTATCTCAGCTACAATATCCATACCACTTGATAAACGTCATAATGAGGGCTGTCTGAAGGCTGCTGATATACAGAATCAATATCATGCCCAGCTGGTTGCTAATAAAAGATTAGACTTTGAAATATCAAGATTAAAACATTGTGCGGAGCAACGAAAATTGGGAGTGACCTTCCATCCTAAAAGTCCTGCATATCAAATCTGTGCAGACATTGTTGTAACAAATCCACATGGTGTTATTCCTAATCATCAACACGAGATTCCGAAATAAGTTTCTTCTTTCTTTTTAATCCTTTAAATTTTTCTCCCTGTTTTTTACCCAGTAAACCCTTAATTCTCTTAGTAGCTTGCTTCAATAAAGGCTTTATTAACCTTAATAATAGGGGTGTAGAAGCTGCAGCTGCTGTTGCTACCACTGCGATTGCAGCTGTTGTACTTACTTGAGGTATAGTTGGTAATAATTTTTCGACAGGTGAGGTCAATTCATAGTTTGTTATGCAGGTCTGGCCATCTTCCGAGAGCGTATGGGATACAACCTTTTCCCTGGATTCAGCATTCCGCATATCACCTACCCTCTGGTCTGTAGGTCCAGGGCATGGTACATCTTCTTTTGATGGAGTCTTTGGTATATCTAGATCAGGTTGAGGTGTTTCTAATTCTGGAGGTGGAGTTACAGGAGGAACTGACTGTTCCTGTACATATACCAGATTTTCTGGCTGATAATCCATAGACTCAAACCAGGGGACAGAACCATCACACATGACACGAGATCCTCGTTCATCCTGATTTACAAGTTCTATAGAATTTTTATTTGCAGGATTATATTTGACACAACCTGGAACATCTATTATCGGAGATCCAATAGATAAAGTTACTGGTGGAGTTTGAGGTATTGAAAAATTTATATTAGGTAAAGGAATCGAGTTGATTCCTATATAATTTATTCCAATAGTCTGTATCTCAGGCACTAACAGTCTTTGAAGTCTCTAGCCATCTGACCACCTATCTCTGCACCTTGTTTCTGTCCAAACATATTAAAGAATCCAGCTACTAACCATCCAACATAAGGTATCTCTGTAAGAGTAGGAGTTATAGGAGCAGTAATACTGGCTGCTGCAAGCCTTCCTGTAGCCTCTCCAGAGCCTTCTGCTTTGATACATGCAATCTGTTTCTCAGTTAGTTCAGAGCTCTCTGAGACGCTTCCAGAGCCTCCTCCTGCTACTGACTGTTCATATGTCTTCACTTCTGACTTACCTAAACCAAGAAAACCTGCTGGTCTATCAACATGTTTTTCAGTTTCAATTATTTTTGGTGAATGAGATTTATATCTAATGGTATATCCTTTCTCTGTGACACTTGCTATGTAACTTGTGTAAGGTCCTACAGGTAAGTTTATTAGAGGTAAACTACTTTTTTTATTAACTGTTGACTGTATTAGAGCAAGATGAGACAGTCCAAATAATATTCCTAAAGAACCTACAAGTATTTTCCTTGATCTAGATGGTCTTTGGCTGTACATTTTTCATATTATATATACTTATTCTACTGTGATCTTTACTAGTTAACCAGTCTAATCAGCAGCTTCGGGTGTATTTCCCTCTGCTAACCACTTAAGATATTCTTGGTAGTCGATGTTTTCTTCATCCATAGCGATAAAAGCATTATCTTCTTTTCTTAAAATTGAATTAGCTTTTGCACCTGTTTTTGGGCTATCTGCAATTAACTTGTAAGTGTATGCCATAATTTAAAGTTCTGCACTTATTTTAATTGTAGCTTCTGTAGAATCTTTAGAAGCCAAAATGCAACCATTACCATCTGACCCATCTGTACCAGCTACTAATTGAAACTCTGCCCCTGTTTCTGTTTGTTTTCTTATTGTTATGGTATCTCCTCCAGGTACTCCACCAGTATTTAAATTCATGAATGTACTTGCTGCACTGGCAGTTATTGTAGGTGCTGCTCTTTTTTTATGATATAAAAGAGCATGTCTGCCTTGACCATTAGCTTCAAAATAACCTGACGCAAAAACAGCTTCGGTTAGTCCATTACTATTAAATTGTTCATAATATCGCAAACAGCGATTAAACTCTTCTGTGAATGACCTATGCTCAAAATCTGTTGCCACACTGCCAAATTCAGCCTGGAATCCAGTTAATTCTAGAGTTCCAGTTGAACCACTACCAGAAGATGGTGTTCTTATCATTATGGAAAAACATTTATTGTTAGCGTGTGGGTCTACACTAATAGTAAAGGTCTGTGTATATCTTGCCCAAGATGATGTTATATCCTGAGCACTTCCACTTCCAGAAACTATCGTTGTGTAATTTCCTCCACCAGATGCATTTTTAAAAGCAGCATCTACATACATTTTGTTGCTTGATTCTGATCTTGCATACCAACTAACAGTAACAGTTTTACCTTTATATTTTCCAGCTTTTCCTTGAGCTTCTAGTTCAATTTGTTGTGACATGATAGGCGAATTAGTTGCAGAAGGAAAACGTATATAATGTGTAAATCCGTCAGGAGGTGATGTTGTTAAACGTGTTGCAGTCACTCCAGTTACAAAAACGTACCATTGGTCAGCCGTGTAAGCATTAGCAGAGGCATAACTATTTCCTCTTTGACTAACATCTAGTGCTCCGTTTATAAATAGATTTCTAAGAGGAATATTAGTAACATTCGCAGTACACGTTCCATCAGTATTATTTATACTGATTGCAGCCGAGCTTGCACTTACCCCTTTTATCGAATTTACCTTGATCTCTGACATAATTAACTAGGTTTTGGATAGTCTGATTTTACTTTTGCAATAGCATCGACCCAAGTTGTTGTACCATTCTTTTTGTCCCAATATTGCATATCAAATTGTTCTTCCTGACTAGGATATGCTGCCTTTCTTTTAGCAACATAAGCAATTCTTTCTTTTTCAGCTTTTATTTCCGCCCAAGTTTTATCTGTAGTTCCTGTAAAAGCTGCTTTAAATTCTTCTTCTGTTGTAGGTTCTCCAATTAGAGAATACCCAGAAACACCTAATGAAACTAATGCGTCTGCTATTGTACTCATGGTTGATACTCCATAATATTTATTGTTGCTTGGCGTACATCATCATTATGAGAAGCAGAATTAACATAACGACCCCTTACGACCACAGCATCACCAACACTTCCTGAAGTAGAATTACCAAACTGAACTGTATATCTAACGCTTGATGAGTTATCACCAACTCTTCCACCTTCTACAAGATTAGTAGAACCACCAGCGAAAGAACTTGTATATCCTAAGTAACCCCAACCACTTGTGGCTGCTCTTCCAATAAGTGCTGATACAGTAATTAAAAAATAAGAATCAGCTGATAATCTATTAATTGTTAATGTTGCTCCAATAACAGCTCCTGTATTATTAATATTATTACTTGCATAAGCAGGAAAACCAGTATCTGTGCCTGTGCCGTTACCAGAAGATTTAAACTGTAAAACTTTACCTACAGACGAATCTGTTGTAAGAACTGTCGCATTTCCTGTATCAGGTAAAGTTAATATTCTTGTATTTCCACTAGAAGCTGGAGCCTTAATTTCAAAGGTTCCTCCCCCAGAATCAGCTGTTAATTTAATAGAACTCATATTATGTAGGCTCCGTTGGGAAAGTAACGGATGTCATATCTAAATCTCCATCACTATTTAGTTTAGGGGATGCAGACGCAGGTAAATCTCTCAGTGCTTGTCTATAAGTTTTCCAACTATCTGCAAGTGTTAAATCAGAACTAGCTCTCCAATCACAAGCTGCTAATCTTGCATCTCTTTCAACTCTTAATAGTCTCATTGGTTCTGCATTAGTTAACCTTGTAATTTCGGCATTTATTTCAGATTCAGTTGGTGCTGTACCAGAACCTAGCCATATCAAACCAGAATATTCATCACCATTCCAAGACCATTGAGATCCTGGTTTTAAAGAAATTAATGCGTTTGCTTTGGTATATATCATCCTGCGATCTCCGTTGCCATATTAATCCAAGGGTCTGATTGAATGGTTGCTGGTAGTTCTACAGTTTGACCACTATTAGTACTTCTGGCATATACTTTATAAACTATTGCATTACCAAGTGAGTAACTAGGAGAATCAAGAAAAACTATATTAGTTGGACATTGTACTCGACTGCTATCTGCTCTAACCGCACCTACAAATCCTTCATTATTATTTGCTCCAACTGTCTGATTCGACCCAACTGGTGCAATACCTGTAAATGTCCCTCCGTTAATACTTCTATATATGTCTACAAATGCACGGTGATTAACTCCATTGGAATTGACGCATCCAGAAAAGTTTAGAAGAATTTTACTGTTAGCTTTTAATGGTGTGATAGTTACAAGATGGTCAGAAGCAACATAAGTCGTGGAATTAGTTGCAAGTCTAGTGGTTGTAGTATTTTGAACTATTTGTAGTATTGCAGAAGCTCCTCTTTTAGCTGCCGTTACTGCATTAGCAGCAAGCATATCAGTATCTACTATTCCGTCTGGTAAACCTCCTACCGAGACTCCTGTAACTGTTCCTGATCCATTAATTGCAATAGGCATAATTTAAACCACCGTATAGACTGAACCACTAGGTATCGTGAGCGTCACGCCTGCGTTAATTGTAATCGGTCCAAAGCTACCAGCATTGCAGGTGGCTCCGAATGTAGTACCGATTGTGTAGTTAGTTGTTATCGTTGTCCCATTCTCTACTATTACCTTGTCAGATCCGCCACCAGTTGCTCCAGATGGTGCATCAACATAGGAGAGCACACCAGCACCATTTGTGGACAAAAGCTGGCCTGAACTCCCTGTGGATGCTGGGAACTGTGCAACCTTTGTTCCATTAGCAACAATACCAATTTGTCCAGAACTTACCCTGAAGAAACCGGTGTCAGTGTCTTCAGTAAATGTGATAGAAGGAACTGCAACTGTTCCATCAGGAAATGTTCCACCTGCATTTAAATAATCTGCACTAGCAAGTAACACTCCAAAGAATGCTTCCCCTGCTGCAGGAGCAGAACTAAAAACTATATTTGTTCCTGATAGCTGAAATCCTGTTGAGCCAGAAGAATCTGGTTCCTGGATTACACCACCGACAGATATTATTAACTGAGTTTCGTACTTTGGAAAAGGAGTAGGTGCTACACCTCCTACCTGTAGAGCAAAAGATGTAGTACTACCATTAAAACTACTTGATATATCATCTATAGTTTTGTAATCTACATTTGCCCTTATGTCATTTCCAATATATGGCATGACTGTTTAACTACAATATTCTTTTTCTGTTCTTATTTTACAGGGAGTAATCTTCTGACTTATGTATTAGGACCAGCTGTAGATGGTTGTGTTGGCCAGACAACATCATCAGGAGTTTTATCTTTATAAGTTTGAGGAATATCTCTTATAACTTGTCTATATGCAGCCCACTGAGCTTGATCAACAGTAGCTCCAGATGTCATAGTCCAATCTGTATCTCTTAATATTTGATCTCTTGTGTGTCTAATCTCATCCCAAGTTAGTGTATCTTCATCGATAGCTTCGGCTGTATTAGTTTTTGCCCATTCAAGGTATTCTTGATAATCTCTATTTTCTGTGGAAGTAGGAATATAAGCACCATCTGATATTCTTAAAATCATATTTGGATTTTCAACCCAAGTTTGATCTACAAGCTGATGTTTTGTTTTTTTATAAGACATGATTACAATTCTGCGTCTGCTTTAATTGTAGCTGTACTCGTATCAGAATACTTACTGGTAAGTTCGCCACAACTTCCACTTGCTGATACAAAAGCGGTTTGTGTTCCTGTGCATTTAATACCATCAATATAGGCTTGATTAAATGAAAGTGTAGTATCAGCCACATTAACTCCAGAGACATGATGACTGAAGGTACCTGATTGAGTCATTGTTGGTGCTGCCCTCATTGTTGTTTGGAATCTAACCATAACTTGAAGTATTCCTCCAGCTCCACCATTAGTATTGCAAGTACCAGCAGCAAATGTACCATCAACACTATTACTAGATGATGATCTACTTATTGATTGAAAATATCTCTGACATAAAGCAAGCTCCTCTGCAAATGATTTATGCTCAAAATCTGTTGCCACGCTGCCTACTTCTAATTGAACTCCTGTAATTTCAAATGTCGCATCATTTGTTGTGTACCATGTTGAAGTATTGGCTGGTGTTTGAGCAGACCCACTATACGCAGCCCATTGATTTAACGTCACACTACCTGTATAACTTGCTCCAAAAAAAGGAAGAATATTTAATCTTACCCCTGCCTCAGTATTATTATCAAAAGTAAGATTAGAATTTCCAGGTATTGTTTTTGTAATTTTTGTCCAAGTGTCTGCGGTTAATGAACCTGTTTCAAACGCATAATTTTGTGGTGTACCATCATATGATACTAAGTTTCCATAAAAATTTTGTGCAACACTAGACTTAACCCAAAAAGATAAAGTTATATTGCTTGAACTTGATGTATAATTCCAACCACTATTAGCAATATCTTGTGCTTCTAGAATTGTTCTTACAATGATGTAATCAGCACCACCTGCACCACCTGTCTGATTTCCATTTGTTATTTTATATGCTTTTCTAAAACCAGAGGTATATGGTGTAGTTCCAGAGGCAACATCAACTTGTGCGTGAGTAGGTGCTTCGTCTGTACCATTATAAAGGATTCGAAATCTATCAACGCTTCCATAACCATTTGCTGTAGATGACGTACCACGTTGAGCCACATTCATAGCTCCGTTGATTATTATATTTTTACTCGTACCAATCTTCTTAGTAGTTGCTGTATTAAGTCTTTCTAAACCAACTTGAGATAAAGCCATTTGTTATATCTCCTTAAGTTTGTTCTAGATAACTAACAGCTACATCCAGAGCAGTTGCTGTCCCTGACCTAATCCGCAGGACATCACTTGACTCCATAATTATTTTCGATCCACTTATTATTTCTAATGATGATCCTGCAGGAACTGGAGCGTTCCTTATTATATAAACATCATCTCCTGTGTTTGTTACTAAATAAACATCAACCTGAGCACTTGCTCCTGTCTTGTTTGAAACTAAGCAACTTAAAAGAACTAGAGTCGCTGAACCTCCAGCTGTTACGACGTTAGTGTTAGTGCTACTAACAGCGTCTGTAACAACACTTGATTTAGTATCAATTTTAAAGGTGTTTGCCATATTATCCTAAAGCGAGTATGAGAGCGAGTTGATCAGGAAGATCAGTATTTCCTGTCACATTGAAAGTGCCATTTATGGTAACATTCCCTGGAATTGTCACCACACCAGATGAATCTATTGTAAGCCTTGCAAATCCACCAGTCACTAGTGATATTTGATCAAGACCTGGACTGATTACTCCTGTGTCAGGATCTCCTGCAAACTTTAGAGCACAACTGGATAGTGATCCTATTGAAAAATTACAATTACTTCCATCTTCTTTTAAAAGCGGAAAACCTCCAGCTTGTGCTGCATCATGAATACAAACAGTTTTTTTCTCAGTATCTACAGTTACTTCACCAACTGCTCCTATGAAAGCAGAATGTTGACCTGTTGTTCCTCTTCTAAATTGTACTTGGGTTGCCATAATACTATCCTAAAGCCACTGCTATTGCAGTAGCAAAACTTTCTGTGCTAATTGTTCCATCTGTATTTGGAACAGTCATAGTTCGAGTCGTACTGCCCGAAATTCCTGAACATTCAAATGCTAATTTTTTAGAAGCATCTGAATTATCTTTTACTCTAAAAACATTATCTACAAACTCATTAACTGCACCTGCTGTCACCTGATTATCTACATAAGCTGTTGTTGCTACTTTAGTTGAGTTATCACTGGCAGATTGAGTCGTCGCTGTAATACCATTAGCTAATGCTCCAGAAACTGTGTTATTTCCTAAAACAATAGTTTTATTTGTTAATGTCTGAGATCCAGTAAGTGTTGCAACAGTTGCATCTATTGCAAAGGTAGCTGTATTACCTGTAGAGGTAGATGCTATACCAGCTCCTCCAGCTAATGTTAAAGTTTCTGAATCAAGATCAATGGCAATTGAATTACCATCATCAGTTGTTATATCTAAATCCTCTGCAGTAATCTGTGCTTGTACATAAGCTTGGGTTGCTATAGTTCCATTTGCATCTGGAACAGTTAATGTTCTTGTTGTGCTACTAGTTATTCCTGAGCACTCAAAAGCAAGTTGTTTTGTATTATCTGAATTATCTCTAATTCTGAAACCGTTGTCGTTAGTTACAACAGCACTGGATGTTATAGAAGATAAACCAGTAATCGTCGTAGCACTACCGCCCAGGGCAATACCAGTAGAACCAACAGTAACAGAACTGTTTGCCAGTTGGGAGTTAGGGATAGCATTAGTTGAAAATTCTCCTGTACTTGAGTTATAAGTTAATCCTGATCCAGAAGCAATACTAAGTGAGCTTAATAACGCAACCGTTCCTGTAGCATCAGGGAATGTAATTGTTCTATCAGCTGTAGGATCAGTGACTGCTAGTAATGTTTCATTTGCATCTGCTCCTCCAGTTGCACCTTCAAAAGTAATACCTGAACTTTGAAGTATGATATTTCCAGCTCCTCCTTCTGCTCCTACCTGTAATTTTGTTATTGCTTGAAGATTAGTTACTGATATTCCAGTGACTGTGCTTCCTAAAGCAACTACGTCACTACCGAAAGTTATAGTACTATTAGCTAGATTACTGTTAGCAATTGAAGATGCAGTTGATAATATAGTTCCTGTTTCATTCGGTAATGTAAGAGTTTTATCTCCACCTGTTGCATCTGTAGCTGTCAGTATAGTTTCATTTGCATCTGCAGTTGATCCTTCGAATATAATATTTCCACTTCCAATTTCAATAGCATTAGCTGCATCTTCCACCCCTGCTATTAAAGTTCCTGAAGCTAAAGAAGTTAAACCAGCAATAGTTGATCCTGTAGCTCCAAGTGCTATTGCAGTGCTTCCAATAGTTACATCATCATTTGCTAATTGAGAGTTGGGTATTGCACTGGTTCCAAACTCTCCAGTTCCAGAGTTATAAGTTAGACCAGATCCAGAGGCTACACTTAGTGTTCCTCTCACATCTGAATCAGATGGACCTGTATATGTAATTACTCCAGTTGAACTGTTGTAAGCAAGACTTCCCTGACCTCCAGCATCAGTTACTGATACTGCTCCTCTAGCCCTGGCATTTGTAAAATATAGATTAGTATTTTCTCCAAGGTCGGCTGTAGTATTACCAGCGAAGTCTAATTTATCTGTAGGAGTATTAACCTCTTGAAATAAACCACTTACCAGCGTAATAGCCTTACGTGTTGCCATCTTTTAATTACTACTTTTAGTTCCTTATTTAATAAAAAACTTTTATTATTCTTCTATTTTATCTTTAACAATTTTAGCGAAGAAGAATTGGACGCTTTGTTCTTACGATTAATTCGTTTGTATTTGCTGCTTCACCTACAGGAGTTACATATTGACCAGCTGTTGATGGTGGTACTTTAACAACTTGTCCTGGAGTTGCTGCTGATAGAAAGAAAAGATCTCCAGCATCTAATGTTTGTGATACAGCCACCTGACCTGAAACTATTGCACGAACCTGATTACCTGAAGTCACCGTGGTCTCAGCAAAACCAGCTACTGTAGCTTGATCTAAAGTTCCATTTGCCACTGCTTTTCCTACCTTTCCATCAGAAGCCCTGGAATATAATGCATCTCCCTGAGTAACATCTTCAAAAGTCAGAGCCTGATAGCCAACTACTTTAAATACAATAGGGTTAGGCATTGTAGCCCTGAAATCTTCGAGAACAGCTACTAATCCTTCGGCATTACCTGCATATGGTTCTAAATCTTTTACACTGGACATTATCTTAAAAGTACTGGAGGTTCAATGTGGATTGCAAAATCAGTAGTAGTGGATGCTTCTCCTACACGAGTCACTGCTTTACCTGCACCAGATGGAGGTGTTGTTGTAATAGCTCCAGCAGTTGAATCAGATAAAAAGAATAAATCTCCTGCATTTAAAGAACTTAAAGTTTTAAGTCCTACAACAATTACCTTTACAGTTTCATTAGCTAAAGCAGCAGCATTAGCAAAACCTACTACAGTCGCATTTTCTAAAGTTCCATTAGCTGCACTTGCTTTTCCTACCTGACCATCAGAGGTACGCATAAATAAAGCATCTCCATCAGATACAGACTCAAATGCAGTTGCATTGAATCCAACCTGCAATGGAGCAAAAGTAGGAAAGCCTTCTTTTAAATCTATTAATGCATCAACCAAACCTCGCATATTATTTTCATAAGGTGAGCGAGTCATTGTAAACCCATTAGCAGTTAACAGATCTACAAGAACTTTTATTGCACCTTCTATATTTGGTTCTCCTTGTGCCATCTAATCTTAAGTTTTGTATGAGACTATTCTAAGTTGTTAAATCCCTTAGAATATAAGTAAAGAGAAACAAAAGATTCAATGGACCCAGAAGTTATTGCCATTGCCATAACCAGTGGACTAGCAGCTTTCACTGGTGTTATAAAATCTTTGAATGGTTTCAATGAAAAAATTCAGAGAAGATTTAATAAATTACAAGATGAAATCAATCGTGTTGAAGACGATATGGTTCGTGGCTATGTATTGAAGCAGGATTTTATACGTGAGATGGATGTAGTCCATCAAAAGCTGGATAGAATACTAGAATTAATGATCAAACAGAACTCTAAGTAAGTTTAGATAATATTTTTATAGCTTTCTTACGTGTCTTACATTGTTGTGCTTTGAGATTGAGTTTAATCAGTCTCCAATGATCACCTGCCTGCTTTATTTGTCTTTCTTTATTCATACAATGTTCACAATTACACTTCTCTATTAGTTGATTGCTGTCCATCCACCTATACTTGTTCTATAAATATGTAAAGTGGTTGTTGATTCTATATAATGTAGCTGACCATTTACAGGATTAGCTGGTAAATCTGTATTATGTGTAGAGGCTATTGCCTTTGCATACTGCCAGTTAGTCCCATCATGAACTCTAAATAATTCTGTACTTGATGTATCCAACCAAGATTCACCTTTAGAGAAACTGGTAAATCCAGTGGGTGCATTGTTAGGTTGAGTAGAACCTACATGTATAGGTCCAACTTTAATTAAACCTGTACTTGGAGAAGCAACATTATCTGCAAAAAATAATCCAGGATCTCCTGAGTTTATATTTACACAAAGTTCACCTGCACTTATTCTGGTTGGTACTGGTCTGTCATTTAGTAAACTTGATCTTCTGCTTTGAATCTGTATTGTCATATCTAATTAAGATAGAGTCCTGCATCTACATTTATGGACTGTTCTACTCCTGGATTATAAGTTGAGCAATCCATAGAACTTATTCCTGCTCCTGTTTCTGGCACTCCATTTAAATAAACTCCTCCCTCCACTTCACCAAACTGAAAGTCAGGAGTAAAGTCTGTAAGTGGTTGATTAACTAATCCAATACGTACATCTTCTATTAATTTAAAATCTAGATTTAAAACTTTTTGCATGGACATTAATGTTGATGCTGCATTATTTAATAGTCTTCCATCACGACTTAATTCTCTACCATCACGTCTGATAGTATCTGTAAGTTTCATAGTTACAAGAGTAGGATCAAACTGTGCTACTTCTTCTG
>VTLG01013706.1_pt1 | contig 11870 bp, 8 predicted proteins | sample 4694571 | NCBI WGS metagenome assembly VTLG01 (sample SAMN12604809, study PRJNA352737) | marine metagenome | biome: ENVO:00000447; feature: ENVO:00000209|ENVO:00000569|ENVO:01000036; material: ENVO:00002151; isolation source: viral sequences binned using virsorter ... | reverse complement strand
TATCTAAATCTAAAACTATCACACAAGAAGGTGTAGAAAAAAAAGTAACAGCTTTATTGCTTGCTACTTACAACACTATGGCTGGTGAAAATGCTGAAGATAGATGGAACAAAAGCTTAGAGCTTGTGAAGTCTATGGCAGGCTATGGTGATGGTAAAACTTTACAGATAAACAACTTCGATGAAAATGCTGTTCGTGGCTGGGGTCCTCTTAGACACAAACAGATAGGTAGTCAGATTATATTTACTAACAGTGCAGAAGCTGGTAGAAATTATAATGGTATTACAGAGTTAGAAATCAATGATATGTTATCTGATGAGAATGATACAATCTTTGACGCTGAAGTAGAAGTTAGTTATAGTAATCTTGAAAAGCTAGCAGCTGTCGTGCAGTATGGCATGAGAGAACATAGTAGATCAGGAGAAGGTATATCCGATCAAGATTTATATGATTATCTTGTTACTGGTAGTACTAAGAATGACTTACTAAATCATATTGTTAAAGATCGTTTAGGTAAAAATATACCAGTTAGTGAGTTTAAGAGAAGCTTAGAACCACTACTTGATGCTAAATTTTATAGCCAAGTTGTAATGATGGATGGAGACGAGTGGTGTAACTATAAGTTTGGACCCGGCTCTATTCACCTTAGTCCTCAAGATAAACCAGTAGCAATATGTGTACAAAAAATAGAACAAGAATTAGGCGTATCTGCTTGGGAAGTCTTGGTCGATGACAAGGTACGAGAAAAACTTGAAAACATCTTACAGGAGAGAAATTAATGGAAGAAGAGAATAAAGAAGAACTGATAGCTGGAGCTCCTATGAGATTCCAAGAAAATACTAATACTGTAGATGCTAGACCAGTATTTCCTTCACCGTTTCACTCTAAGATAGGTAACAGTACTGTAGACTTGTCAGACAAGGCTAATAACGACACCATGTTAAAAGAGTATAATGACTGGTGGGGATATGGTTCAGAAAGAAAAGAGTTTTTAGGATTCGGAGTTAATGTTCGATCAAAAGATGAACAGGTTATAGAAGAAAGAAACGCAAAAAGAGAAGCATGGTATCAAAAATATCATGGCATGTCATATGAAGATTATAGAAAAGGAGTAGATGAGAATAGTTACTATGGCACTGACCCATTACAGGTGTTAGGTAAACGTTTAGATGCTAACTTTCAAGCTCTATCTGCACCCGGTTTAGGTCTCGTAGACTTTGGTATGGATGCTGCTGGTACATTGATACCCGGCTTTGACAAGATAGATGAGAAGTATGACAAAGCTACGATGCTTGACAACCCTACTCATCAAATGATAAGACGTATATCGTCTATTGTATTACCTACTATACTATTAGGTGGTAAAGCATCTTCTACAGTTAATGCTAACATGGCAGGCGGAAAGTTATTTACTAAACCTTGGTTCTCAAAATTAGCTGTAGATTTAATGACACAAGTAGGTGTTGATGCGTCAGTATTAGCATTGAGTGATGTCGGAGAAGACGACAGTATTACTACAGAACTGAGTAATATGTTTCCTGAGACATTCGGACCAAAGGGTAGAATACCTTTGCCTGACTTTTTTAGGACTGCTGACAGTGACAGCCCCGGTGTAAGAAAAGTAAAGAACATGCTAGAGTCAGCACCATTTGCTATGCTTGGTAGTGTTGTAGGAGCTTTCTTAGACGTTAAGAATGGTAAGCAAACCATGGGTTGGTTTGATCCTAAAGATATAACTGCACAACAATACAAACAAGGTGTGCTTAAGTTTGGTGGTGATCCTGACAAACTCATACGTATACAGGAAATAGATGAACTGTTATCACTAGGTCGTAAAAACCTAAGTAGACAGAATGAAAACATGCTCATTAATGAGAAGTTAAACTTAGAAGCACAGCTAGGAGATCCTAGTATTGACGTATCTATGAATCGTCAAGCTGAAATAAACGCTTACGAAGCTGACGCAGCTATAGATAGAAAGATTGCTAACAACTTTGAACAGCTAGAACTAGATATTAATGGTCTAGATCCTGACTTAAATGCTGACTTATTATCTGATGCAGCAAAAACTAAACAGCAAGTACCTCCCGGTAACGTAGCACGTAACATAGCAGATACTACAGCTATCAAAGCTGGTACATCTTCTGGAGATCCGGCACCTATAATTACAGATGCTATGAGACGTAAAGGTCTGATGGTAGGCTCTAACAGTCGTGATGCTGTGATGGGTGTAGGAGAAGCTGCAAGGATGACAGGTAGATTTGATGCTATTGTAGATGGTGTTAGATTTAGTGCTAAAGAAATGAACGCAGCAGCATGGGGTATCTATATGGATATTATAGATCCTATGTCTACTATTGACGATGTAAAAGCATTGTTCTTAGAGAACAGAGATGTTAAAAACTTAATGCTTGGTAAGTTTAAGATAGAAGTAATTAACGAAGATCAGGCAAGAGCAGCAGCGTTTGCTATGCGTGATCTAGTTGACAGATTTTTAGGTAGAGAAGTAACTGCATCATCTGCTAGAGTTATGGATACAGTAGGTAGAGAAGCTGCTACGATTGCAGCATCTATCACTGAAATGGCTCCATTTGTAGATGACGCACATGCTATGGATATTGTACTTAGCAAGCTACAATTCTTGATGGATGAGTATGCACTTAACAAATACCTATCTGGTTGGTCACTACGTAATAAAAACTGGTTTGACCAAATGCCTCCACGTGATGCAGAAGAAGGTATACAGATATTACTAGACGAGTTTAAGACTGCTGAGAATAGCATACATGCTAAGAATAAGAAGTTTACTAAAACTCTAAAGGAACTACGTAAGAATAAACCAGAAGCACTACGTCCTTTGATTGACGCATACGCACATACTAATGGTGATGTAGACAGTCTTGCTAAACTATATAAATGGGCAGCAGATCAGATCACACCAGTAGGTATGTTAAAAAGTCCTGATCCTAAAAACATGAACTTGTTTGCTAAGGCTGCATGGGGTGTACGATACAACAATATGCTGTCTGGTATATCAGCGTTTAGAGCTGGGTTAGGTAATGGTGTACAACTTTTACTTAGACCTTTGACAGCTGTATTAGGACATGCTGTAACTGGTAACTGGGATGGTATACGACGTACTATATATTATAATGGTGCTGTCTGGGAGACAAACAGACGTGCACTAACTGATGCGTACCAAATGATGAAGAGGACACATAAAGATCCTACTGCTATGATGGCACAGTTTCGTAAGGACTTTGTATTTAAGACTGACAAAGCTTGGGACATCATGGATGACATGGCTAAGTTATATGAAATTGATGGTAACTGGGGTAGAGCATATCAATTAAAGATGGCATCTAGACTTAAGCAAATAGCTGGTATGCGTGGACTACGTTATGGTATGACCGCTATGGTATTTCCTGACGTATTTACAACCACACACCTAGCACATTACTTAGCTAGAGCTAAAGCTTATGATGATGTATTCTACGAATTTGGTAGTATATATGGTCAGGCAGATTTACTGAAGGAAGCAGAGCTAAAGTATTATAATGAGTTCTTCGATCAAGATGGACTTGTTAAAGATAAGACATTAAAAGCTATGGCTGGTGAAATACAACTAAACTTAGATGATGGACTAGCTAGCTACCTTACAGATGCTACAACAGCATATCCTATATTAAAAGAAGTTATGGCGTTTCCACGTACAGCTTCTAACTATATGAGAGCTGCTGCATCGTGGACACCTATCACATTAATACCCGGTATTAGTAAATATAGTAAAACTATATATGCTAAGACATCTGATGACATAGCTGAAGCATTGCTAGAGCATGGAATTGTTATGGCTAAAGAACCTAATGCACAGGTTATCTTTGAGAACTTACGTGCAGAGTATGTAGGTAGAATGGCTTTCAGTAGTCTACTTGTATCTACATTATTCGGTTATGCCATGGCTGGTAACATTCGTGGTAACGGACACTACAATGCTAGTGAACGTAACAAGCAAAGAGACCAGCTGGGCTACGAGCCTAAAACTATACGTATAGGTGACAAGTGGGTCAGTTATAAAGGTATCATAGGTATCGAACATATCTTATCTATCATAGGAGATCTAGCATATTATGCTGGTGACATAGATGAGAACTTACTCGAGAACTGGGAGTCTAAGTTAGCTTGGACTATCGGTGCTACATTCCTAAACGAAACACCTTTAGCTGGTGTAGAGCCTTTATTTGATGCTCTCAACGGTAACGTACGTGCATTTAACAGACTTGTATCACAAAGTTTATCATCATGGATTCCAGCTAGTGGAGGTCTTGGTGTTATAGCTAACGCTACAGACGCTGCACAGAAGGATATTAATGGTGAGATTATAGCATTTGTTAAGAATAGAATACCCGGTCTAAAGAGTCAACTTCCTAATCAGATAGACATATGGACAGGTGATCCTATTAACGATATAGATAATCCATTTTTAAAAGCACTTAACGCTATTAGCCCTATACAGGTTAACGGGTCTAACGAACCTTGGAGACAGTTTCTTATGGACATACAGTACAGAGGCTTAGGTATACTTAAGTTTGACTCTACTGGATCATATGAATGGAAACCAGAAGACAGAGAAATAATAAATAAATATATTGGTGAGCAAAAACTGTATAAAGAGATCGAGCGTATTATGAAACGCAAAGATTATCAAAAACAGATCAAAGCTTTGAAGGCACTGAGAAATCAAAACAACCAAACCAATAAAGATAAAATAGAATTAAAAACCACTTTACTACCCATACACCAAGATCTTAACCAAGTCATTCGTGAAGCTTTAAAAATAGCTGAAGCGAGATACTTACGTGAACATCCACATGTACAGACATCTATCTATAATGCACAACAGGCTAAAAACCGCATGAAGGAAGGTAACGTAGAAGGTGCGGGTGAAATACAAAAGAAAGATCTTGAAACTAAACAACTTATAGAATACGGTAATTAACTTATGAGTGCTGTTATACAAAACGAATATACAGGTAACAATAGTACTACAACGTACTCTTTTACATTCCCATATCTTAAGACCTCGGACATCAAAGCAAGTCTCGATGGTGTGGACACTACGGCATTTACATTGCCTAATGCAACCACGTTACAATTTAATACTGCTCCCGGTAGTGGAGTCAAAATCAAAATATTTAGACAAACCAGTGTAGACGATTTAACAGCAACATTTTATGCTGGATCAGCTATCAAATCAGAAGATCTGAACGACAACTTTACACAAAACTTGTACAAAACACAAGAGATTGGAGGTCGTTTTATTAGTAACCTTGGTGGTACTATGACTGGTGATCTGAACATGGGTGAAGATACTGTTATTAAGTTTGAAGGTGCAACAGATGATGCACACGAAACTACGATAACAGTAGCTGATCCTACAGCAGATCGTACAATTACATTTCCTAACGTAACAGGTACTGTTGTCACTACAGGTGACACCGGTACTGTTGCTACAGCGATGATTGCAGGCGATGCGGTTACTAATGCTAAGATAGCTGACAATTCTATAGATTCAGAACATTATGTTGATGGGTCTATTGACGAAGTACATTTAAGTACTGGTTCAGTTACAACACCTAAATTAGGTACTAACTCCGTGACTACAGCTAAGATAGTTGATAGTAATATAACTACACCTAAACTAGGTAATGGCTCTGTAACTACAGATAAGATAGTTGACGGAAACGTAACAGCTAGCAAGTTAACAACTAATTCTGTTACTGAAGTTAAAATAGCAAGTGGAAGTGTAACTACACCTAAACTAGGTACTGACTCTGTTACTACAGCTAAGATAGTTGACGGAAACATAACACTTGCTAAAATGGCAGACGATTCTGTCGGAACTGCTGAACTTGTAGATGGTAGTGTAGATACTGCTAGACTAGCTGATAACTCAGTAACACTTGCTAAGATGGTTGACGACTCTGTTGGTACATCTGAAATAGTTGATGCAGCAGTGACTACAGCTAAACTTGCAAGCAACGCAGTCACTACAGCTAAAATAACAGATGCAAATGTTACGACAGCTAAACTTGCATCAGACGCAGTTACAAATGACAAACTAGCAGATAACTCTGTATCTACTGAAAACATACAGGATGGTGATATCAGTTCAGCTAAAATAGCTACTGGTGCAGTAACTACACCTAAACTAGGTGAAAATTCTGTGACTACAGCTAAGATAGTAGACTCTAATGTTACTACTGCTAAACTTGCAGATGCAGAATTAAAAACTCTAGCTGGTATGCAATCAGGCACAGCATCTAAACTTGCTGCTGGTACAACCCTTACTGCTGACATAGCTGATCTTAACCAGATCGACGGACTTACAAAGCAAACTACTATTTCAGATAGTGATGCCAGTTTTCCAACATCCGGAGCTGTGGTAGATTATGTTGCAGCACAGATAGCACCTCTTGGTGGTTTAGAAGTGATAGCAACAGAACTAGCATTTCCTAACACTCAACCTAGTGCTGGTGTAGTTATATCTATATCAGATGCAGCTGGTGTTGCAGTGAGTGGTACTTCTAGTAATACAGGTAGAACTGTAGGTGGTTCAACAGTAACTATAAATAATTTTCCATCTAGTTTAACTGGTGAAACCCTTGCAACTGGTGTAGGTCTAATGGTCAGTTCTACTGGCTCAGGTCAAGTATATAACTATCATAAGATACTTGCAGCAGAAACAGATGTTAAACAACTTAGTGATGACATAAATGATTTCAACGCAAGATATAGAGTTGGTTCGTCGAACCCTACAAGTGCTCTTGATAATGGTGATTTATTCTTTAATACTAGCACAGGTAAACTTCTTGTATATAATGGAACTAATACTGCATGGGAAGAAGCACAAAGTATAGGTAACTTTTTTATCTCTACACTAAGTGAGTCTTTTAACGGTGTTAGAACAGAGTTTACTTTATCTAACGCACCAACAAATGCACAGCAAGTTATACTTAGTATTAATGGTGTAATACAAAAACCTAATGCTGGTACATCAGCACCATCAGAAGGATTTGCTTTATCTGGTAGTACAGTTAAGTTATCAGCAGCTCCGGCTACTGGATCAACTTACTTTGCTGTTGTTATGGGTAGTACTGTAAACATAGGTACACCAAGTAATAACACAGTTTCATCAGCTATACTACAGAACGGATCAGTTACTACAACTAAGATTGCAGACGATGCAGTTAACGCAGCTAAGATAGCTGATAATAGTATTGGTGCTGGACATATAATTGATGGCTCTGTTACAAGTTCTAAACTAGGAGGAGGTTCTGTTCTTACAAGTAAACTTGTTGACGATGCAGTGACTGCTGCAAAGCTTGCTAACACGTCTGTAACAGCTGGTAGCTATGGATCATCAACATCTATACCTTCTATTACTGTCGATGCACAGGGTAGAATCACAGCAGCATCTGGTAACACTGTTAACACAGATCTAGTCGGTGACAGTTCACCACAGCTAGGCGGTGACTTAGATACTAACAGCCATAATATTCTTTTAGACGATAATCATTATTTATATCTTGGTGACACACAGGATGCGTCATTATTTAATAGTGGTAGTTATCTATTCTTAAAAAATTATGATGGTGGAGTAGCTATACAAGGAACAACTACCGTTAGTTTACAAAAATTTAATAACTCTGATATAGGTTTACAATATGTAGTTGATGGTGAAGTAAAATTATATTATGACAACACTGAAAAGTTTAGGACTACAACTTATGGAGCAAGAGTATATGGCAACTTAGAAAATCATAATGGTTTTATTACTGTAAAAGACGATGGTAAATTTACTGTTGGAAATAGTGATGATTTGCAGCTTTATCATACTTCAAACGTTAGTTATCTAAAAAACAACACAGGTAATTTTGAAATATTAACTGACGAATTTCGTTTAAGAAATAACAGTGCTGGCAAAACTTATATGATGGCTAGTGCCAATGCTGAAGTACAATTGTGGTTTAACAATGCTAAAAAGTTTGAGACAACAAACGATGGAATTGATATAGTAGGTGGAGCAGTAGCTACAGGTAACTCAGCACAGTTTAGAGCTATCGAGTCAGGTGGAGCTACAGTTAAAATCCAATGTGGTGGATCTGAAGGTTATATAGGTACACATACTAACCATAAAATTAGTTTTGTTACCAATGCTGGCAGTGCTGGTAATGGTGGACGTAGATGGGAAATTAGTGGGTATGGTAGTTTAATACCTTATGCTAATAATACCTATGATATTGGTTCAACAACTATGAGAGTAAGAAACATCTACACCAATGACCTTCACTTATCTAACGAAGGACACTCTAATGAAGTTGATGGTAGCTGGGGTAACTGGACAATACAGGAAGGAGAATCAGACTTGTTCTTAAAAAATAACCGTTCTGGTAAAAAGTATAAATTTAATTTAACGGAGGTATCATAATGGCTTTTTATGGAATAGGTGGTGGAAGTATTGCGACTTCTGGTGGCAGTACTCCACTAATTAGATTTAATCACGTAGATGTTTCACATGGAGGAGATAATAGCTGGCAGACTGCTTATACAACATCTTTAGGTCCGGGAATGTATATGATTGGTATATGCTATTCACCCTCAACTTCTAGTGGTGATTACCCAAATAGTGATCCAGATAAGTACCAAATTCTTATGAACTTAGATGGTTCTGGAATTGGTAACTCTAGTGGTGGACTCATGACTGGTGAGGAAAATCCACCACACACTTATCAGATGACTACATCTTTTAATTGTGTTATTGGTTGGGCTTCTGGGACTAAAAGTTTAACTTGGCTTTATCGGACAACGGACCCTGATCTCGGTGGAGTAAGAGGAAAGCTAACCGTATCATGTTCACGAATCATGGATTACTCATAATGAATCATACATTAATTACAGAATACATAATCAGAAAACTAAAAACACATAATTTTTCTGTAGATATGGATACTGGCGAAGTCTATAAGCCAGTTCTTACTGAAGAGCAAAAAGCAGAATGTAAAGCATTTTGTGAAAGCTCAGAAGGTGCTGCTATTCTTTTAAGACATGAAAGAAATAAACGATTACAACTATGTGATTGGACACAAGGGGCGGATGTACCTGATAAAATTAAAGGTCCATGGGCAACTTATAGACAGACTTTAAGAGATTTACCAGCTAACACATCCGACCCAAGAAACCCTATATGGCCGACAAAGCCCGAATAACATATGGCATTAACAAAAGTAAACTCAGGTGGTATCACGGATGCCACCATAGCCGCCATTGATATAGCAGCAAATGCAGTAACTACAGATAAAATACTGAACAACAATGTTACTACAGATAAAATACAAAATGGCGGAGTCAATCATCATAAGATAACAGATGGTAACGTAATTGAATCAAAAATTGCAGCAAATGCAGTTACAACAGTTAAGATTGCTGATAACGCAGTAACTGCTGACAAGCTTGCTCACACCTCTGTAACTGCTGGTAGTTATGGATCGTCCTCAGCTATTCCAGCAATTACTGTAGATGCTCAAGGACGTATTACAGCAGCATCAACAAATAGCATAACAAGCACAACAATAAACAACCAAGCAGATAACAGACTTATTACTGCTACTGGTACTACTGATACTTTAAATGGTGAAGCGAACGCAACTTTTACTGGTACAAAATTGAGTCTCGGCCCTTATGACGGTGGCACAGATGTCAACTTTATGATTAGAAATACTAACTCTGGTGGATATGGTGCTTATATTTCTGGTGGTGCTAGTGGTAATTATATATTAAGGCTTGATGACAAAGACCAAAATGCCATGTTTAGGTTTAATGGTAATGGTAATTTAGGTGTAGGTACAGGATCTCCATCATCAAAAGTCCATATAAATTCAAGTCATTATCTACCAACAAGTTCTGGTAAATCAGTAACTGGTCTTCACATTGATGGTAATCCCGGAAATGCTGGAGAGTATGGTGGTGGTATTTCTTTTAGTTGTGGAAATTCATCTGGTTCTTCTGCTGCTATTGCAGCTAGACAAGGTACGTCGGATTCTGATGTAATTGGCATGTCATTTTTTACACATGACTCAAGTTCTGGAACAGCAGATGCAGTTGAAAAAGTAAGAATACATGATGGAGGAGCAGTTTCATTTAACAATGGAGTTATTCTTGGAAATAATTTAGGTTACGATGGAGATAAGTTACTTAACGACTATGAAAAAGGAGATATAACTCTTACTTTAGTTGGTACTGCTGGTGGATCAGCTAATTATTCTTATCGAGTTGGTCATTATACTAAAGTTGGTAATGTATGCCATGTTACAGGCGATATCAGATTTGGTGGTAGTTGGTCTGGAAGTACTGGTAGTCTTAACTTAAATTTACCTTTTGCATCAGAAGCTACTGGTGGTTGTGTTGGTGCTGGAATTGTATCTGAATGGAATCTTAGTAATTCTAATTCTGATAATATAATGATAAAAGTTGATAATAACGAAACCGTTGCTAGATTTACACGTCACAGCGGAGCTAATAATAATACAGGAAATTTTGATACTGCTAATTTTGGTAGTGGTAGATATCTTAAATTTGCATTTACTTATCAGACTGCATCATAGACCGCAGCTATGTCTTAAAACTAAGCCTAAACCTGTTTTAATCGGAGATTAATCCTAATGGCATTAGCCGAATCAATCGAATACGACAAGATAGAAGTCGTAGGCATATATAAATATGTACAAGTAAGAAAAGCAACAGTCATTAAAAAAGATGGTGTTGAACTAACAAGAACTTTTAATAGATATATACTTAATGCTGGCACGTTAGATGCTTCAGATAATTTAGTTGATACAGACATATCAGCAGAACCAGCAGAGGTACAAGCAATATGCAATGCAGTTTGGACTACAGATGTCAAAGCTGCTTATAAAGCAAAACTTATTGCAAGCAAGCCTACTGAAGAAGAATAGTGGAAATACCCAGCATAGTAGTTCCACCTGTAAAAGATATAGAAACAATATCTATACCACTACCTACTGCTGACGTACCTAGTTATGTACCCTTGGTTGTACCTCCTAGTGATTTACGAGAACCAGAGGGTACAAAACCTATAGAAACTGTGGAAGCTCCACCGGTATTAAATTTACCGATTTTACCACCTATTCCTATACCGCCAGCTGAAGTACTAGGTCCTACAATTATTACAGCTGTTACAGCCGTAGCAGCTACAACTGTAGCGACTCCTATAATACAAGATCTAAAAGAAAGAATAACTAAGTTCTTAAATAATAAAATAAAAAAATGGAAAGAAAACCGGAAGAAAAAAAGGGACTCTTTACAAAACTCAAAGAAAACATAGATGACCATGAAGAGCAGATGCAAATTCTAGGTGCAATGGTGCGTCTAGGTGTTGTAATTTGGTCAGGGTTTATTATTACATTAAACTATGTTGAATTACCTATGGTCAAGAAGTCAAACACTTCAGCCGATATCACGTTCGTTGCTTCGGTGTTTACAGGGGCACTTGCCACTTTCGGACTAACTACAGGTAATGGTAAAAACAAAGACAAAGAAAAACCAAAGACATGAAGAAATTAATTCTTCTCTTAGCATTGTTATCACCCGCAGTTGCTAGAGCCAACACAGTGACCCCACAATTTACTACAGGGTCGATGAACTCAACTACCACTACAACTCAAACGATAACTGAGGTCGAGCAACGTCAGGTTTTCGGTGCTGCCGTGAATACATGGAGCGGTAGTAATATATCAGCAGCTCATAGTGCTGGTATTGCTGGTGGAGATGCAGTATTTACTGTAACTGAT
>VTLG01011947.1_pt1 | contig 11871 bp, 17 predicted proteins | sample 4694571 | NCBI WGS metagenome assembly VTLG01 (sample SAMN12604809, study PRJNA352737) | marine metagenome | biome: ENVO:00000447; feature: ENVO:00000209|ENVO:00000569|ENVO:01000036; material: ENVO:00002151; isolation source: viral sequences binned using virsorter ... | reverse complement strand
CTTTTAAATCACCTTGTAGTGCATAAACTTCAGCTATTGCTTTTTCCTGAACCTCTAATAGAATCCTAGTAATTTCTTCAGCATTTTGCTCTATAAATAGTTGATCTGACATTAAGCCATCAATCCCCATTCTACACAGGTTTAATTAATTCTTTTAGTAATGAGTTTTCAGGTGTTTCTTCTTCTGTAACTGCTACTTTACCTCTTTCTTCTAAATATTCTTTAGCAGCTTCTCTATCAGGAAATCTATCAGGGTCTTTTTGTATAAGTATATCAGCTTCATCAATTAAACCTTTAGATAATTCCCAATCCCATTTATCTCTTTGCTCACTATCTGATAACACTTCCATAGTTTCTTCAAAATCTACACTTTCAAGCTCTCCTGCATCTTGACCTAAATCAACTGCTATCATTAACTTCTCTAGTTCAAATAACTGTTTTTCTACTTCATTCCATCTAATTATATCAGAAATTCTACTATCCTGTAATTCTATTCCTCTCAATTTTAGTGCCACACCTGATTGTGCTGTTGTTCCCTCAACAAAGCTAATATCTATATGATAGTTCTGTGCTAACATTTTATAAGAAGTTGTTACAGCATTTGTTATTGTTCCTACTGTGTCAGGTGGAGATACTAAACTCATAGTGCCATCAGTACCTAAGAAAGATATTTTATCAGGTCCTACATCTAAATCATCTTTTTCTAATTGAGATCCATTTATGTAAATATAACCAAATGATTGGAACATTATATTTGCAGCTTTGTTTGTTTCTGCTACATTAATAAGTGTATTTGTTTGTATTAAATCACTAGAAGCATCTGTGTCTAAATAACTTGACTCAGGCTTACCATCTCTAAAACACTCAACAAAAGGTAATACACCATAAGGATTAATCATCTCAGGATTGTCAGGGTCTGTAAATATCTTACCATTATTATCAAATGTAAAGGTATTTTCTTTATCCCAATACACATTAAGTTCAGGAGTATCATCCATTACAGAATCTTTGCTAGATATTGGATATGTAAATGCTATTGGTTTTAATGGATCATCACCAAACATAGGTTCATAATCCCATATAATGTCATACTCTATTTTACCTTCACCTCTATCATTATATCTAAAACATGGCTTAATAAGTATAGCATCAAGTAAATTGCAGAATCTTTCTGCTCTTTGTAGCTTAAAATCTTTATGGTGAAACAACAATGGAGTTTCTTCTTTAGTGTAAATTCTTTTAGGTGGCTTCATATAAACTAAGCTCACTCTATCAATAATTCTTTTAGTAACATTAACATTAGATGCAGGTACTTTATCAAACAAACTAGAATCAAAATAGCTTTTTGTGTATGGCAAACTTCTACCTTTGTAATACTCTAAGGCATCCATCCTTGCTATTTTCCATTTGTTTTTTCTTTGTTGTTCTGCATCATGCTTTGCACTTAGTACTAAATCTCTTGCATTTGGTATCATCTTTTAATACTCCCCAATGTTGGTTTAATAATAGGAAACTGAAAATTCACAAAATAACCAAAAGCATCACTTGCATGTGAGTAGAGTTTGTTGCTTTTATCAATTTCTCTTGTTCCTTCCTTATTAACTGTTTTCTCTAAGTCCTCTATTAGTGTTTTAGCTCTAGGGTCTATCCTTACATTACCTTCTAGAGCTTTATTTACTGCATTTACCCTATCTATAACTCTTGGATTTGTTTTACCTGCTCTAATCTTAAATCCACCTCTATAGATTATATCAATATCAGAATACATAGCTGAAGTCTTTGAACTCCTACCTGTTGCATCAGGATAGGCTATATACTCTGAGTTAGGGTATTTCTGTTTGATTTCATTAACCATTCTTTGAGTTAATAAATCACCACTACCTCTATGAGATAGGGCAATACAATCAAACACTCTTATTTTTTGGGGTTGCTGTTCATAAATTTGTGATAGGCACACAACTTCAGGGTCTGTATTAAAATCCCATCCCACATGAATAGGTTTTGACCTGTCATATTCGACTTTTCCCACACAGGTATCTCTGTCGAAGTGATAGGTGCTTCCTTGCTGTATGTTGATAAAATTTCCATCTCTGTATGCCTTTAATAAATTTGTGTCATAATTATCCTCTAAAAGTCTAAGATAATTGTCAGGAAGATACACATTATCTGTGGTTTTTCCAAACACTAAAAGTTTATCATCTGTTTTTTTTTCAACAAACTCTTGATGGCAAAACTTAAAACCTTCAGGAGTAGTTGTTATAAATATACTAGGTTTTTCACAGCCTCGCATTCTACCTAATGCTTTCTCCCAAGCAATCTTTGCATAAGAATGTTTGCAAGTATCTAATTCATCAAATGCACACCAAGTAAGTTCTACACCTACTATAGATTGTGGTTTGACCATCTGAAATATTCTTATGTGTCCATATATTGTGTCTATAGTGTGTTTTGATATATTGTAATCATAAGCAATACTTTTTCTTTCAAGCAATTCTAGAAATGGTTGTATAAATACTTCTTCTGCTAATTGATAGGTAGGATAAATAACCCAACCATTAGACTTACCATTCTTGCCTTTATTGTTAATATGTTCTTTAAAACAATTCGCTATCAGCACCCAAGTTTTTCCTGAGCCATACCCACCACATAATAATTTTAAAGGCTTATCACTTGTTATGAAATCCCATTGGTGTGGAAAGAAATCTGCTTTGTGGAGTGTTAAAGCTCTAGAGTTCATCAAACAATACTTCACTAATAGGCTTAACTACTTCAACCTCTTGCTTTTCTATATAACCTCTTTTCTTACCTTTGGTCTTTAAATAAAATATAATAGCAACATTTTCATTGTTGTTTATGTTTTCCATTAGTTTGCTTTCTGCTAGATCTAATAGTGACTCTTTTACATTTTCTGCTTTGATTTTAAAATCTTCATCTTCTGACCAAGCATAGAATGTTTGTCTTGATATGTTTATTGCTTTACAGGCTTGTGATATATTGCCATTCTTTAACTCTAATGACTTTAGGAACTTCTCTCTTTTTTGTAGAATATTGTCAGTTTTGCAAACTTCTTCTGTCTTTTTTTTTGCCTGTGCCATAGGCATATTATAAGCATTTATTTATAACTATAACACAAATTCTTTAAATTTATTCTTAATCTTATCTTCAAGCTCATTTTTTTTAGACTCTATTTCTTGTTCAATCTTATCTTTAGTATCTTCTATTTTATCTTTAATTACCTCTACCTTTTCTTCTACTTCTTCTTTTGCTTCATCCTTAGCTTTCTCAATCTTTTGTTTTACTTCTTTTTCAGCTTTATTAAGTATAGCTTCAAAGTCTACAAAATAAAATACTATAATTATTATTAATGATCCACACACAACTAATGCTGCATATATTTTCATAAGTTCTTTATTTATCATATTGTTTTCCTTTATTCTAGTATAAGTCTTGAAACAACTATCTTAGCTTCTTTGCTTTTTATTTGCTTAACTTGGTCTATTTGTAACCAAGTAGGACTATCATCCCATATAAAGTTTTCTGAACATAGTGCATCAATAAACTGTTTTAATCCACCCCATACATTATCCATATCCATCATTCTTTTAACATAACAATTAATTATAATTTTACACTTACCTTCAGTTCTTTTTATTTTATTTAACCTCATTTGGTTTCTTATCAGGATTTGATATTGACCTTTTAACCTGCTCTTTGCTGCCCAATGCTTTCTATCTATTGTGTTTCTTGAATAAACTCTATGATCTATTTCTATGGTCTGCCAATCACTAGAAGAACTTAATTCCTTTTTGTTTTTTTCTTTTAAGCTCAAGGTGTTTCTCCTTATTGGTTTTTGCTACACACTTTTTGCATTTCTTAAACTTATAGCCACCATGTTTATAATATTCTTTTTTTGGTTTTTCTTTATTACAAACTCTACATTTAATTTTTGAGGGGAACATGGAGATCAAACCCTATTTAAGAGTGTAGGGATTTGAAAGGTTAAGGTTGCTCCCCTCATTTTTTTTCTTTTCTTTATTTAAATCTTCAAATATTTTATGCCATTTTTTAGTAATTTGATACTCATAAGGAAATTGCTTTTTAAGTTTCTTTAGTTTAGCTTTTCTTCCCATTTTTAATTTAAATATCATCAAATCTTATATTTTCAATAGATGTATCTTTCATAGATTCATTATTAATGTTTTTTAATATCCATTCTATGTTCTCATCATTATAAAACTCTTTTAACAAATTTATATGAGATTCTACTCTATTTTTATATGTCAATGATTTAAATAATAAATTCTTTAACTCAAAAGCATGTTTGTTTTTAATGTGTTCATAATTTTCTTCATAGCTATCAAAGATCTTATCACACCAACTACAATTCTTCATAATTAAACCCTTTTCTTAGGATGCTCAGGTAATAATTTATTTTTACAACAAACACTATCACCATTTAATCCATTTTTATCATAAAAATCAGACTGACCACAACTACTACAATAAGCTATAAAAGCATTTCCTGTTGCATCTAATTTAAATGATTTACTTACATTATTACCACTAAAATCATTCTTTGCCCACCTAGCTAATCTTCTTGACACATCAAAAACCTTCTCTTTCTCCCATCTCATTTTATTGCCACCTGATTCAGTCCAATAATCAGCAAAATTAATTCTCATCTCTTTAGGATATTTTTCTGCATGTTCACTTATCTTTCTTAAAAACATTGTTCTTCTATATCCTATTGTCTTTTTATGTTCTTTACTTACTTTTAAAATATCAGGGTTCATATCTTTCTCCTTATCCTTAACCTTATCTTTATCTTTATATTTATCTTGTACTCTATCCAAACTGTTTGGAACAGTTGCTAAACAGTTATATTTTGTTAATATTTTTATAACACTAGCATGAGCTTTTACATTAGAATTAAGTTCACCATATTGAAAATCAGGAAAAGCCTTAATCCACCATTTATCATCTTTTATTACTTTAATATGATCCTTTAAATGCTCATCAATGTCTTTTTCTTTAACAGGCATACCTATTTGAAATTCTGCAAGTTCTAAATCTACATCATACATTCCTGCATGGTCGCAGTTAGTTATCATGTAGAAATAAAATAATTTCATTTTAGGTGGTAAACATCTATACCATTTTCTTTTCCATAGGGAAGTATCTACAAACCTCTTAGCCATATTGATCTCCTTTTTTTTAACCTTACCTTAACCTTAACTTAATAAATATTCTAATTTTTAAAAACATAAAAAAGGCTGGGAGTGATTCTATGCTTTTTTATATATATGTAGCATGTGTGAAATATGCACCAGCCTAAAATAATGTTGTTTGTCTTGTCATTAAATCAATTCTATTCTTTGCTTCTTTGTAATATTCCTCATCAATTTCTATTCCAACCAAATCAACTCCAAAATAATGACAAGCTATTGCTATTGATCCACTTCCTAGATGTGTGTCTAAAATCTTTTGTCCTTTTTTAGCATAATTTTTTAATATCCATTCATATAATTTTACAGGTTTTTGAGTAGGATGGATTTTAATTTCTTTATTTTTCATATCTTCTTGTAACATTCCATTCCACATAAATTTAAATATTTTTGCAGGACTTTTAAATGATGTCCATGCCATCTCACAATCTGCCCAATTACCTGTGTTTCTTTTATCCCAAATTATATAACATGGTGTGTTTGAAAGGTATTCTATAAAATAATTACCACCCCATATTATTTGATTCTTACTAATCCTAAATAATTCATTAAAATATTCTTTAGATGGTTTTATGTTATTTAAAGTATCAGGTAGATTATATTTTTTTTTATGTGCAAGAGAATTTTTGTATTTAGATTTTGGTCTGTTAAAATAATCTAATTCTATGCCATAAGGTGGATCTACTATAGCCAAATCAAAATGATCATCATCATAATCCTTGATCACATTCATACAATCATCATTAATTAATTTGATCATATAGCTCTACCTACCCTTCTTATATCATCCATTTTAACTTCCCAAAAATACTTGCCATTCTCAGGATACATTCCTTGCTTGTATTCACCATGCTCAATCAGTTCACTTATATAATGATACTCAACCAAAAAAGACTCATTTAACAGCCTATTATGGATAAAGAATAGCAGACTCCCAACATTTGACCAAGTATTGTAGTTTAGCATATCTACTTCTTTTATTTTACAATGTTCTCCTGTTGGTTTGTCTGCCATCTTTACCTCGACAAAGTAGAACTTATCTGTTATCATCCAATAATCAGGTGTTCCTTTGATTACCTTTGGAATTTTATAGAAAAGCTCTTTGCCCATCTTGTAGCCATCCTTTGTACTGATTCCAAATCTTTGAAACCAAATTGAGTTGGTGTTGCAGAATCTTTCAAATCTGCCCTCACCTATCTCACCATACTTTATTCTAGCTTCTAATTGATTGTCCATTATTCCTGATCCAAAACAAATCTCTAATAAAGCCTATTTTAATGCTATGCACCTCATGCTCTGCTTTTTGCCAATAATAAGCTAAAACAGCATTTAAAACTAAAGACATAACACATATTATTGTTAATGTAATCTCAAAGTTACTTAGCATCTTGATCTCCTTCATTTGTATTAAATAAATCATCTACTTCTTCTTTACTTACACTTGCTTGTTGTCCATCTTGTCTTAACTGCATTTCTTTAATAGCTTTTTCTTTCCAAGATTCAACTTTGCATTGATTAATAATCCATATAAGAGTATCATCATCAACCTCTCTATAGCTCTTACCTTCATTTTTACCACTTTTAAAACCTATTGGATTATCTCTCCATTTATCATTTGAAAAATCAGTTTGAGCTTTTGGTGCAATATTTGTAACTCCATTAGCTTGTTTTGATAAAGCATTTACTAACTCATCAGCAGATGCAATAGCTTCAGTTGTATCCATTCCTAAACAAAATTTCAAACTGCGACCTAAAGCAGAAGTTTCTGCATTTTCCAAACTTGAAGATTCATTTATTTTTGAAGATCCAATATCTTCATAAGCATGACCAACATATACTTCTTCATCAACCTTAACAACTGCCTTAACCACAACTATTCCATCTTTGAATTGTATTATTTCAGTTATGATTGATTTTTTATTATCTTTAAATTTCTCATGAAACATTTGCAATCTCTCTGCAACTGTTACATAATCTTTTCCATGTATTTTTACTGGCATCTTAACCTCTCCTTAATAATTTATTATTGTCTTGTGTAATAATTATGTATGGTATTGCAGGATTAAATCCAATTAATTCTAACAAACCATCTCTAATCTTTTGTGGCATAACCTTCTTCCCATTTAAATATGCTGATAAATTACTAGGCTTGATCCCTAGCTCATTAGCATAATAATTCTGCTTAAATGGAGAATACTTAATTAAAGCCTTTAAAAGCATTGGTGTATGCTCATCTACCTTTATCATATAATCACTCATTAAAACCCCCTTCTATGCCCAAAAAAGCATACTTATAGATAGTATCATAATACTAAATAATAGGCAGTCTTTAATGTGTTCTAGTTTTTGTTTATTCATTTTAATCTCCTTAACCTTGTTTATTTAAGCTGCTTTTAGCCATTTATTAGTAGCTTTAGTTATTGATGTTTTTGTCATTGACTTCAAACCTTTAGGTTTTTTTATAAAGTCATTAGCCACCAAAAATATTGCAGTTTGAACCACATCTACATCATTAGTAGCAATAGTCCAACATGAGTTTCCACCCCACCAAGCTATATTTGTTTTAACTCCATCTACAACTTTAGATATTTGCTTAACATTAAAATGTCCATTATCATTAAAGACACTATAAGTAGAGCCATCACTCATATCTATTTTAAATTGTATATAATTTTTGTTTGCCACACTATATACTTTATCTATTGTTATATTCATTTTAATCTCCTTAACCTTGTTTATTTGCTTTTCTTAAAAGCTCCATCACATCAATACTTAAAGTTGATGATTGCTTTAATTCCTTTTTTCTAGCTTTATTGTAATAACAATCCTGACAATACAATTTACCTTTATTAGAATCAAATCTGCCATCTGAAATAATTAATTCACAATCAGGTTTTTTGCATTTACAACATTTATTTTTTGTGTATTTCATATCAATCTCCATTACCTTAACACTATAATATAAAAAGAAATATAATAAAAACCAAACATTTTCTGATTTTCCCTCTATAAATAATTATAACAAATATATAACTTGTAATAAAAAAGCCACAATTAAGTGGCTCTTTTAGCTATATTCTATCTATTAGTGCGAATGTCTAAAAAACCTCTGTTATTACTAGGTTAGTTGAAAACAGGTTATTTGCCACCTGTTTGAAGGAAGGCTTATTTGTTATTCTGCATATTGCAAATTCTTTGTTTGTAGCTGAACTATCAGGTGTGAACAAAAATGGAATTTTCCCCATAAGGCTGAGTTTGAAAAATGATGACATAGAAGCATCAAATGTATAATCATCTGTTTCATCATCATAGCTAAAAAATTGATTTTCATTGTTTACTGAATGAAATAAATTATCATCTTGCAGGTAAGATAAACTTACTTTCCATTGTCTTCTACCATCTCTGCCACCTATTTTATAGTCATTACCTTCTTGCTTTTCTAATGTCCAAGCAGGTAAATCTCCCCAATCATGGCTTAAATAATTAATATTAGTTAATGTGTTTCCACCTATAGTTGTTTGTGTTTTAATTCCATCATAAGAATCTGTTATAGTAACTTGTAAGTCTAATGAGTGTTCAGGTTCAAACCATCTTCCCCAGCTCAAAGCTCCTACTGATGCTTCTTGCCCTTCATTCATAACACCATCAGGGTTTTTAAAATATACTCTAAAAATATTGTAAGCTAATGGCTCATTACTATCCCAAGCATTAAAATGTGCTATAGAATAACCATTATATGTAACCCCTGTTTGTAAGCCACCTGTATTTACATTATCATCAAACTCAGTAGAAGTTTCAATAGCCTTAGAATTAGGAGTTCCCCCTTGACCATCTGAACCAAAATATTCACATCTTATAGAATAGGCATTAGTGTCTAATATTTTATGACCTAAAGCTGATAAATAAAACCCTGATTTGCTTAAGTCTGATGTTTCAGGTGACTTAGATAATAGCATTTGTAATTCTTTATTTTCATTTGGAAGAACCCCATTATAATTCCAAGTTTCTGGTGGGTCTGTGTTAATAAAAAATTCATATATATAACCATTGTTTTCATTTGACAAGGTATGTTTGAAAGGTTGAGTTGGATTCATGTTCCAAACCTCTTGTGCATCAATATACCCATCTGCAACCCCAGCAGCCTTACCCCCTCTATAATATCCTTTTGCTTTGAGGTATTGGTCTAATGGTGCATAAAATCTTGGTTTGCCTACACTTCTTTTTGCCATTTATATCTCCTAAATTCTAGTCTTTCTAACTGTTTTATGTATAATTTTTTGTGTTTCTATTTCTTCATATTTTCTTGCATCAGAGTTCCAATTACCTCTAGCAAGAATCCAATCATTTCTATTTAAATTATTAACTTGTGCTGTTTTATATTGTTCATCCCAAGTAACATATTTAGCAGATGTTATTTCAAGCTCTCCAATATAATCAAACAATACATTAGTTATTTGTGATTGTGCTAAACTAAATATAATAACCTTAGATTTTCCTGCTTTCATAGTCCAACCTGCACCTAATCTATTTACACCCTTAAAAGCACCATTATAATTAATTTCAATTAATGCTATCTCACCATTAGATTCTATTTCCACAGTTCCTGTTCCATAACTTATTGCAACATTTGTAGCTGGTGCTAATTGTCTTATGCCTAATGTATCTCTAAATTCTTGTGCCATTAATCTCCTACAATACTATTTACCATATTTACAATATCTAAAACATTTACATCACCATCATTATTAGCATCTCCATATTGAAGAAAAGACAAATATTGTGTTCCTGTAATATGACTGACAACTTGCACAATATCAAGAACAGTTACCTGTCCATCCCCATCAACATCTCCTGATATAATATCAGCAGAAATTTGGTTTGCATAAGTAGGATATGTAAAATTATCCCAAACTAAATCAGAATCTGCATTATGGTGCATTTGTATTAATTTAATTCTTACATTTTTAATAGACTTAGTTACACCTGTAATCATAAACAAAGGTAGTATATACTGACCACATCTAACAGGCATCTCATCCCTTTCAGATACTACATAATTTTCACCATATATTTTTTTACCTAAAATCATCTCATTAAAATCACATAAATCACCTACTTCTAAATTATAATATTTTAAAGGTAATGTTAGCTCTATAACATTATGCACATTCATATGTAAATACACTAAATGCTCTGCTAGTTTTATAGCAGTCTGTTCATCTCTAATATATTTATTTTCAATGCTTAAGAAAGTGTCTTGGTGGTCAAACTTATTAGAGTCTTTATCAAACTTTAAGCCATAGTAATTTTTCTTAGGCATATTGTTTGGGTCTAATAATCTAATATCACCATATCTGCCTGTTATTCCATAAGTTTCTGCCATAACAATTTCTTCAGGAGAGTATGCAATACCTTCAACATTATAAGCACTTCTAGTAACACTCTCTAAATAATTATCTAATCCATAATCATATCTATATTGAACTTGAACTTTTGTATATATTTTATCTAGTGGTGTTCTTGATACTGAGTATTTAATTACATCCTGAGCATTTATAGTTAGGGTAGGGTCTAAATCATCTGTTTTTGTATAAGTATCCTGTATATATGCAAATGAAAACATACCATTATTAAAGGTAGGAACACACTTAGATGATTGTGCTATTTCTTGAAATAAGTTTTTACCTTCTATTTCTTCATTAACTGAAAATCCTAATTTAAAATCAGATTGGTTGTTTCTTGCATTTACTATTTTATCTACATTAACATCTTGATTATATCCAAGCTCTTGTTCTGCTAAATGAAACATAACATCTGATGGATTTTCTATTGCTACCTCACTAGGCACATATTCTTCATCTGTTAATTCAAAACCTTGATAATTGACATCTAAAGTTGTACTGCCACCAAATAAAATCTTTTGGTATGGTTCTAATTGTTCAAAGGGTTCTAAATATGAATTAGGCACAGAATCTTCAGTTAAAGAATGTAATACTATATAAAATGTAAAACTATCTGAACCTATTTGACCTGTGGGTTGATATGTAAAATTAACTTCATTTAATTGATTATCTGCTATTTCTATGGTTTTACCAAACCCACTACCATCATCAAAATTAACTACTCCATAATTAGCCATATCATCTATTTCATTATAGCTTGTATTAATTAATGTAGAGCTAAGCATAGAAGCATATTCAGGTGTTCCAATATCACTATTATCAAACACATAAACACTTGCATAACCTATAAAATCATTTACAGAAAAAGTAAAAGTACCACTTACCTGCTCATCAACATTTACAGAAGATGATTCTAAATTGACATTTGATTGATTTACATAAAAATCAAAAGACTGTGAGAACTCATCACCAAAATATAAATATGGAACTAATGCAATACTATCTGCACTATATGGTGTTAAGTTTGAATCTAAATGAAATCTACCTAAAAAACCTCCTGATGGTTGTATGTAGGAACCTGAACCTGCTGCTGCTCCTATAGTCATAGCAAATCCCATAGCAAACTGCCTTCCAACTATATCACCATAATCTATATTACCTAAATCATCATAAGGGTTATTTCCCCAAGATGCACCACCTGTAATTGTATCTACTATATTCTGAACTTCAGGCAAAGTTCCTGA
>VTLG01008455.1_pt1 | contig 11871 bp, 9 predicted proteins | sample 4694571 | NCBI WGS metagenome assembly VTLG01 (sample SAMN12604809, study PRJNA352737) | marine metagenome | biome: ENVO:00000447; feature: ENVO:00000209|ENVO:00000569|ENVO:01000036; material: ENVO:00002151; isolation source: viral sequences binned using virsorter ... | reverse complement strand
CAACTTCAGTATTTTCATCTCTCCACTCTACAGTAGTAGGATCTTCATCAACAAGATGGAATCCAACGTTACCTGAAGAAAGAAGGAAGATATCACCAATCATTTCATCTGGGTCGAATGGACACAAAGGTGAAACAAGGATTCTAAAGTTAAACGGGAAGTAAGACGGCAGGTTAGGAGCAGAAGTAGCTTGCTGCGAACGTGCAGCTAGTGTACTAGCAGCTACACCAGATGGAGATCCACCAGGAACAATTGCACGGCCATTAGAAGGACCCATAGCACCCATAGCACCATTACTGTATGGAAGCTGAGGACCTGGGTTTCCAGAATAAGGATTGAAGTAAGAACCACCACCGTGAGCAATCATCATGTTGCGAAGAACAGGATCTTGAATCATAGCATAGTAGAACAAGGGGTGCATCAACAAAGTATCTGCAGCAAATCCTTCTTCCGCCATATGCGCCATACCTCTCATAAGGTTGTCCATAGTCAAAGAACCGTTAGGGTTAAGTTGACCGGAAGTCTGCATGGATCTACCAGAAGTCGAACCGTAAAGAGACTCAGCTGGAGTCAAGTTGTCAAAAAGAGTAGTACCAAGAGCTCTCAAGAAAGAAGCTGCTTTTTGTTCTTTATGTCGAGCAAGAGCATTCCCCATAAGCTTAAGATTCATAGCCATGATATCGTAAGTAGAGTAACGAAGCGCTTCATCAGTAAATGAAGCAGCGATACCTGACTTTCCGATATAAGCAGTAGAAACCGCACCACCGATTTGAAAGTTAACTTCAGGATAAGTACCATGCTCTTGTACGTCTTGTGCATAAACTGCACCGATAGCACCAGCTAGTACTTGAGTTGACATTCCTTCCGCTTGAACTCTATTGAAAAGAGAAGTAATAATCAATGAAGGCTCTACGGGCTCTCTAATGAGAATCTCCATAGACTTCTGAAGCAAAGGTGTGATCTCTGAAGATCTCACTAAGTCTTTATTTTTAGGGGCGATAACTTCAACGAATTCCGACCAAGAGACTTTCTCTTCGGAATCAGGAAGCTGCCCATTGTTAGCGATCATGTCTGCAAGATAACGAGCACTTTGTCGCTCTCCTCCAGGAAGATCAATAGTTTTATTTCCAAATTTGATATTCATAATATAATCTCCTTTTATATATTAAAATCTTACAATAATTGTTGCTAACTCGTCCGCGACAACTTCGCTGGAAAGAGTGATCATATCTGAGAAACCTTTAGTAGCAGTACCTGGCATTTTTGCAGAAGCAGAAAATGAAGAACCTTTAAATGCAGTTTCTACTCGATTGAGAAGTCCTTTAGGCTCGCGAATAATTTCCATTACTCTACCTAGAGAATTAACATTTGAAGTATGGTCAGCGTGAGCATCCACATCTTCTTTAGCCATTAAACAGAAGTTTGATTGATTGTCGTAAGACAATTTCATTCCTGGCCTTACGGGTCCAGATATATGTGCGTGTCTATATTGCTGAGAGGCTCCTTCTTTTGTAAAGTAACTCACATTTGTCACAGTAGTAGTTTGAATTGTACCACTACTCCAATCTGCAGCAGAATCGTACATAAGTACAATTCCAGTTTCAGTATCTATGTAAAAATCCCCTGCTTTTTTAACTAAAGCGATTGAACTTTTTTCAGATGTCAAATAACCACTTCCTTCTGCAAATGGAGTTCTATCAGTATTCGAAGATACACCACCAGAATCCAACACCAATCCTTGAATATTTGAACCAATGTCTTCGTAACGCTTAAGAGTTACCAAATGCGCATTAGTTAGCTCAACGCCACTAGCCTGAGCAAGATAAGCACCAGAGCTATAAGCAACAGAACCGCTAATAGCAGTAGCACCAGATGAATCGTCTTCAGCAATAACGGGTAGTCTCAATTGAACTTCAGTTAAAAACTGAATCAAATGTTGCTTCTGATAGTTTGTGAACACAAGCTCATCTGGAGTATCTCCAGCCCAAACGAATACATCGTAAGCAGCAACACCAACTGGTTCAGAAAAGAAAGCATTGATTACAAGTAAGCAATCATCAAGCAAATCAGATGCACTTTTACTACCAAGTCCTTCAAGGGTGTCGGTAGAACTACTAAAAGGAGTAGTACTTCCTAAATCTCTCTTCAAATTCACCAATCCTTGATCCAGCAATCCTTGAGCAATTTGATCAACAAACAGTGAGCCGGCAGCTGCAGCTTCGCCAGTGGCAATACTGTATACGCCGTATGCAACGTCAGTTGAGTCATAAGTTATAATAGAATTGGTACTAGCACCACCAGGCCCACTGCCGACTTGAATGTCTGCACTAAAATCGGTGGTAGCCGGAGTACCATTTTTTATTTGCTGGCAAGCAGCCTTAATGCACATGTCAGCAACTCTCCCAGTTGCATCTAAACAAACAACCTTTCCAGAAGAAATAACGAATGCATCTTTTGAAGCTTCGCCAGTCCACTGTACGGGTAAATATCTTGCAGGTTTCCATTCTCCTGCGGGAACAGCAATGTGCGGTTGGACAACGTTATTAGGAGTGATGTTGTCCATCACGTCATTGCGAGTTTTAAATGTTGAACTAAATCTTTTAATAGCCATTTTTTAATTCTCCTTAATAATTAACTAAATATATTTTTTTGGGTCAAAGCCCTTTTTGAGATAACGAGATTTTACAAAGTAAAAATTGTTTGCCTTGAGCTCCCCATCTTCTTCTAGTATTTTTTTATAATCTTTAATAAAATTCTTTTCATAGCTTCCAAGTTTGGAATTCTTCTTTACATCAGTAATTGAAGATTCGTCAGTAGAAGCAATTGAAGGATTTTCGACAATAGTGTCTTCAGTAATAATAACTTCTTCTTCCTTAGAATCCAAAGAAAGTTTTTCTTTTAAAATCTTAATCTCTTCCTTTAGCGAAGAAATCTCTTTACTAAAGTCTTGATCGACTTCTTTTGTTTCGCATTTCATTGAAATAGACCTTTTGTCTATACAACTAAGCACTTTATTTTTTTGCTCATCTGAAAGCTTTGCTCGGCCAATCAATCTCTTTGCAGCAGTTACATGTGCACAGTCATTGACTGGAAAAGATCGTTCTGGTCCACAAAAAACAGAATCAGGCAACTCTTCTCTTTGCTTAGGCGTCAAAGCCTTGTCTCCCAGCTCAAAGCTAAGAGCACAATCCAAGAGATACCAATCTACTTGAACGTCTTCTTTGATCAGTTCCGCGATATCTCCATCCGCATCGCCTACTTTTTCTTCACTTGCTGTTTCATCCTGTACGCTAGCTTGTACCCCGCATACGCCGGACCCATCGCCACTTTCTTTTTCTTGCTTTTCATTAGCTTGCTCAGCTTTCTGTTCGTTAACTTGCTCAAGGTCTTTGGATTCAATTTTCTCTTTTTCTTCGATTTCGTTTTTTTCTTCATCTTCTTGCTCCTTTAATTTAGATAAAACATGAGAAAATTTCTCGGTAATGATTTTCGTTACCTTTTCCACTATTTTATCTTCCAAAGATTCTTCTTTAATTTGAGTCTCCGAATCAGAAGTTTCATCAACAACTTCTTTGGTTGTCTCTTCTTTTTTCATATCAGTCTCCTCTAAACTATAAAATGAATCGGTAATTATAATACCAGAAGAATCAATTTTGAAATCAGATGAATCAAAATTTTCTAAACCGTCTTCGGATATTAACTCCATTGATTGTAATTGGGATAAGTCATCTGCAGGCATATTGACTACAGACCCTTCCATAACATTAAAAGCTCCAGTGATAAAAACGCAAACATCTCCATCATAGATTTTTCCATGTCTATGTTCGCACATATCACCTTTAGCCCAATCTGACGCACAGATAGAGCATACATGCCTATCGGTACTTGAACCTGCAGAAAAAGTAATATATCTTCCATCTAAAAATTTCTGAATAGCTTCTTTGTCAGTAATTTGAGCTTTAACTCTCATTCTTCCCATCCCAGGCCACTCTTTGTTAGACAGTAAGTTGTACTTCTTCATAACTCTGTATATCTCTTCTGGAGAATCTGAATCGTAAGCAGATTTAACCTCCATAAAATCGTTTATATTTTTAAAGAAACTCATTGCTTCGCTTGATAAATCTTCCCATTCTGCAGAAACAAACCTTCCGATAGGGTCTCTTGACTTATCATGATGCTGTAAAATCGGCTTAGGGTAAGGTTTCAAAACCGTATCTATTCCAACCTGTTGTCCAACTGTAGGGTAAATCCTATTGTTTATCCTTCTGCCAGAATGAGACAAATCGTAAGTAATAAATAAACCCTTTTTCGTTTTAGCGGTTTTCGTAAACTCATCTAAAAGAACTTGCTTTTCTGAGTCATTCATAGACACAAGTTTCTCATCTGGTTTTATTGATATAAAGTCGTTTAATCTAAACATATATGATACCGTTAGTTTTCATCTAATATTTCCAATACAATTCTATCCAATACATTGGATTGCATACCATTATTAATAATACAATTGTATTCATCTTTTTGCAACAATTCAAGTTTTTCCAAAAAAAGTATTTTATTTCTTTTAATAATATCATTTATATTATGATCAATTTGTTTATTAGAATAATACATTATACTCTTTTCTTCAACCTTTTTTAAAATTTCCCCTAAAAAGTCTTTACTCGCTTTAGGGTTGTCAAGCTTTCCATGCTGATTTTCTGGCCTAGATAAAGATTCACTTAATTTCTGTGCACCAGCCACTTGCTGTGGCGCCATAGAAGCTTTTAATTCAGCCAGCGGTTGAGTATGCTTTACGTAATAAGTTTCATCTTCGTCCATCTCTGGCCTCATTCCCAGCTTAACTCTACCCTCATTTAAGCTTATCAGATTGTTCGAATAGAGCTGAATCGCTTGGTTCTCTTGTTTTGACTTTATTTCAAAGTCTACAACTCCAAATCTTATTTCAACTTTATTCTCATCTTCCAAAGGATCATACCCTCCCTCAAGTAAAAGCTCATTGAAAACATTATACTCTATAAAGGTCTTCAGAGTCTTTTGCATTGCTTCTACATCTTGAATCGCAGACTTAGAAAGCGCATTTGCCGTACTTCTGTTAGCAGTATCACCTTCTCCCATGTCTACTCCAGATACACCTAGACCAGTAAAAATTCTTTTCTTGAAATACTCCAAGTATTCCTGAATCGCCAAAGCTTTTCCTTGGGAACCAATGGCGCTAATCTTATGTCTATGGTCTGAAACATAGACACCTCCTGCGGGCATATATTCTACAGTATTTTTAACTATGTCGGTTTCTTTTAAACCGTCTGGAGAATATCTTTCCGGAAACGCATCGCTACCTACCTGATAGTGAAACAAAGGGTAAAGATTGCTTTCTATGAGCGATTCTACATTTTCTTCTAAGCGTCGAAGAAGCGCAATGTCATCTAATACGGTTAGTGTGTCTGGAGTCCCCATAGCAAATCCAGGCTTCTTATTGTCGTAAAAATGTATAACATCTCTAGGGAAGAAATCTTTCCATTCACCGCTAGGCGTTTCCTGTCTTATCTTTTTTATTTCACCGTTCTTCTTAGTTTTAAAAGCGAGAGTTTCAAAGGGCAGAATAAAGTATCCAGCCACTGGTTCTATTTCTAATTCTGTACCAGGAATCTTTCTGAGCTTCCCCGAAGAAGCGAAATTATTTCTAGACTTGACCCACATACAATTGGAGAATCTAAAAAGATCATGAGCTGTCTCACCTATTAAAATGTCCCAAGGTTTTTTAGAAGCATACTCTATTTCTTTAATTCTTCTTTTTATATACTTCACAACTTCTGAATTTTCTCCAGTTATCTCCCAGCCAGAAACAATCAATCTATTTGTTTTTCTTTTTAAAGCTCTATATAGAAAGGAATCCGTATCTTGTGCAATTTGTATTTCTGCCAAATTGTACTCTGGCTTAAACCATATACCTCTATGTCTCTCTGTATAAGATAAAGTCCTATCACTTATTTTTTTAAAACCTGGTTTCGAAAGAATACTATCTCTTAGAGGAGCGTTCTTCTTTGATAAAACCTTTTCGTAAAACTTGTAATTCATTATTCAAAAATTCCTTTTAGCTAAAATCTTTATCGTATATATCTATAAGCCAATTTAAGTTTCCTTCTGGACTGTACTTATAGTTTAACTCTTGATTTCTTTCTTCTTGCGTAACCTCACTTATTATACCACACTTAATTGAGTCAATGTCATATATACCACTATCTATTCTAACCTGTCCATTTTCTAATGCATCGATATCAAAAATATCATTAGTTCCGTACAAGCCCTTTAGTAAACTGTCAAAAGGTTTAAAGTCTCCAGCTTCCAAAGACTCACAGACACCTCCATTGAATCCGAACTTTTCATCTGAAATAGAAATCAACAATTGGATCATGTCGGCCAAAAACAATATTAAGCCTCCCAGCTTAATAGTAGTATTAAAACCTTGAGTCATCATACTGTTTAAACTCTTCAAGCTCATAATCAAAGAAGAAAGCAAACCTTTTATAAATTGTTCCGAGCTATTTAAAACTGCTAGAAGTCTATCTATGATTTCAGTATTTATTGCCCCAACGGTATTGCCTATCCCTTGGTAAGCTTTCGAAGCTCCCTTCATGTTTCCTGCAGGCTTATTTAAACCAAACATTCTTTCTAGGGAAGGCTCTTGATTACCGTATCCAAAAGAGAAACTATTGAAAACTCCTTTCTTTTTTTGGTCTAGACGATAATCCTTCGAAGAGAAATTTAAAGAAGACATGTTGTAGCTCGTCCCTTCGTTCTTCAAAGAGCTAGTACCTTGCATTGTGTTATCTTTAAAAGAATAGTCTCCAAAAAAGTAATTACCAGCAGTAGGAGCTGGAGTATTTGCGCTAATATTCTCTTGACTCTTAGCATTCATAGTTCCTACTGACGCATTCCAATTGTCTGATTCTTGAAAGGCTTGTTGAAAGGAATCGGTAGTAACCCTGTCTACTAAATTCCCAGCCTCCGCCAATATTTGCTGAGTCTGAACTATTAAATCTTTTGCAAACAATAGATACTTCTTTATGCAATCGAATACATAGCCCAATTGCCTCATGATTTCTTCCGCAAAAACACCAGCAATCTCAGCAACGCCTTTAACTAGAGGACCCAAAAGGGTACTCCAATTCAATGTCATCTCTAGTGCTGACATTGAGTATCTACCCATAAGCATAGTAAGTAAACCTAAAATAGCTTTTAAATCATATTTACAAGTTCTTTCAGCAAAGCCATCAAGAAATGGACAAAGACCATTAACAAAAGAGTAGGGATCTAATTGCTGCATCAATGTATCCATAGACGAATCTATAGAATTGAGTAAATCTCGAAAACCGTCCATAGCAAATATAGGCTTAAAGTTAAACTCCCATGAATCTTCCGGTCTCTCTCCACAATCAATACACTTTTCTATATCCGAACGCGTATCTATCTCTGCTATTTCTTTCTCTTTCTCCCCAAGGTCTAACTGTACATTAGGACTACTGTTTGTATTAGAGTATTGTTGATACTGATAATCTGTGTCATTCGAGCAAGCAATATCTCCAATTAAATCCTGCGGAGCTTCGTCAACTCTTTCCTCTTCTATTCCTATATCAGCATAATTGATAGAATCCATGCTCATACTTATGATTTGTCTTGAAGATTCCAGTATGTTTAAAAAAGACGCATAAGACCCTGCTATGGGGTCTGTTTCGTAAGCTCTTTGTTGATACCTTTCAATAATGTAATTGACATCATTTAACTCAAGATCATATCTAGAGGGTTCTGCTTCCATGTTCTAATCCTCATCAAGGTCTATTAAGTCTTTATATATTTCGCTACCATCTATACCCTTAGATAAAAACTCTTTGTATTCGAAAGCCTTTTCGATGCTAGATTCTTTTGAAGAAAAGTCTATTTCTTCAATAACTTCTGGATCGATATACTCTAATATACTTATGATTATCCTTTCAAAGTCTTCCCAGCAAACAAAATCCCTTCCAATCTTCGGAAAAAGCTTTTCATATAAAACCTCTAGGCCTCTTCCAGAAGCAGAAGCAGCTCCGCTTTCATCAGACATATCTATATCTTGACCGTCTCTTGCTTTTTTAAAAAAACTCATCAATCTTCAGGGCCTTCCATAAAAGAAGCAGATTCAATTCTTTCTAATTCTTTTTTTCGTTTTAATGCTTTCTGATAATCATCAAATGTAATCTCACCCTTACTCTCCCCAAAGAATCTTTTAGAAGCTCTTTTAAGCTTTTTGTTCTTTACGATGGGCAGTATGTATTCGACTCCTCTTTTATCCATGGACTTTTTAATACCGAATTCTGCTAAATCAATCTTATCTTCAACTCTATTTTTTAGTTCGATTAAAGATTTGTATTCAAGATCAATTGCGTCCCTCTCTTCTTTAGTCATCTTCTTTGGGGTTTCTAATAAGTACTCCCTATATTTATTTTTCATTAAAGCCTGATATGTCTTTTTAGGACCTTCAATAGATTCAAATATTCTCTTACTGTTTTCTTCAAAATAAGCAATGTCTTTGTCTATCTCTGGGAATTTATCAAACTTCTGAAATAGATCTATATTAGAGTTGTCGTTGAAATTTTTTTTCATAATACCACTTGTTTTTCATTAAAACTGATTTCAAAATATATATTCTTTTTAATCTGAGCTTTACTATTGCCTGGGCAATATATCCTAAACCAAACAGGATGAAAAGTTCCAGTATCTGAAGACTCTAAAGTTCCTATATCGGGAAGATGTATCTCTTCTCCACCTTCTACTTCGTCCCACTCTTCATTGCTCGGTTTAGATTTCCCATACATAAGCTTAACACTCCAACCCGTATTACCATCTAAACCGCTATCATCATAATAAGCCAATCTAAATTTAGGCTTAATAATAATATTGGTATAGTATGTTGCCGGATCAAAATTTCTTATATAGAATAAATTTTGAAACTCTTCTCCAGAATGACCATTGTGAAAGCTTTTTAAAGGATCATTGGCCAGGGGATCATATTTGTCATCATAAAAACTTAACATTAAAACCTGCTTCCTCGATTACTATTGAAACCTCTTCTCTTGCTCTTCCTTCCACTTGAATGACTATAGCCAACCATCGCCCCAGTAAGACCAGCACCAGCAACTATCATACCTTTATTCCTTGCACTAATGGAGTTTTGTGCTGCACCTTTTTGGTGCATAGTGTAACCAGCCACAACTGATTTCGTTACCGGATTGCCAGGATCATCAACCGTTTTCCTGCCAATTACCATTGGATTGATATTTTTGATCTGATCTGGGTCAAGATTAGATAATGGCTGGTAAGTCAGTGAATCAGCTTGTCCTTTATTAAAAACCATATTCATCTCGGGCGGAAGAGTCAACTTAGTTGGATCATTCAAAGTGTTCAAATATTCTTGAAATTTATCTTGAGCAATAATATTCTCGCCGATGTGAGTATCTCCACTAATAGGATCTTTAACCGTGGTTTCAATATGATATCCCATTTCATCCACTTCTTTCTTTCCTGGGACTTGTCTGGTTTCCATTATCGCCCGAGGATCATACTCTGATTGTATTTTTTCCAAACGCATGTTTTCGCTTTCAGTCAGTTTCTTTTTATTAATCAACGAACCATACTCTTTGCTAATCCTGGCCTCTCTATCTGTAACCTCTTCTGTCAACCCCTGAAAGAACCTAGTTATCCCTCCTCCTTCTTGAGTTTCCAGCTTTGTTATCTGCTCTTGAATACCAGCAACATCATCCTCTTTTGCCGTCTTGAGCTTAGTATTCAGCTTCTCAAGACGCTCTGCTCTACTTACAGTAGCAGTATCGTCCAAAGTCCTACCAATTGCTAGCCCGAAGTCACTTAAGTAACCACCTCTAGTAGTAAGAGATCTAACAGCGGCACCACCAGCCAAACCCATCATACCTCCACGAACAGTAGAGCCTATAAACTCTTCCTGGTCGCCGGCCATAAGATTCATAGTAGCGCCAGCACCAGCGCCAAGAGCGGCACCACCGCCATACATTCCAAACAACTTGGCAATCATAATTTACTCCTCAGATTTTTTTACAGAACTTTTCTTAGATCTACTCCTTGCAGATACTTTTGATTTTTTCAAACTCTTGATTTCTTCTTCGAGTTTTGAATTTTTTTCCTTCTCTAATTCTAAAGCTTGCTCCAGTCTCTTAAGTCTTGACTGCAGCTGTAATAAAAGTTTTTCTGATCTCATTTCAATCTCCTATTTCCATGATCTTTTTTTCTTTTTCCTCCCAGGAGCAAATCTCCCAGGAGTAGACGTGGGTCTGAAATTATTGTTTTTCTTCTCTATAGATTCTAGTATACTAGATCTTTCCTCATATTTAAAGCTATTACCTCTATTTTTTCTTTCGAAAGTCCTGGGAGGTTCCCAAGTCCCCTCCCTGTAATACTTTTCTTTTATATTCGAATCTTCCTCTTCTGAACCTGAGCCTCTCATAATTTTCAAAATATTAAACGCAGAAGGAACCCTAGCTCTTCTTAAGCCTTGCCCTATATTAAGCGCTTCTTCCCCTGGACTCATATAACCTGTTTCACGATTGTCGTCTTTATATATCATCCCCGGTATAGAAAAATCGCCGTTCTTTGTATTTGAATAGACAGAAACTTCTAGTCCTAAACCTCCTAATGCTAATAATAACGCATCTAGTCTATGATCGCCAATATACTTGTTATCCATTCCATAGACCGGCTTTCCATTTTGAGGATTCCTTTTGACAACTACGTAGTTCTGTAACTGCTTAAAAAGTTTTTCATCTGAAGAAGGAAAGAAGAATTCTCCACTCTCAAGAACTCTAATAGCATTTTCTACTAAAAAATACTTTCCGATTTTCGTAGTTTTCTCACCGCTAAGCGGATCTATCAATTCTATCTTTTTGGAAAAATTAAAAGATACCAATCTGTCTCCCAGTAAAATAGTTTGCGCGTCTTGTTTAGATTTTTCTTGTTTTCCGCGCAGTCTATTGGAATGTAATTTAAGGTCTTCGATTATCGTATGTCCGTATCCTTCATCTGCGTATATGTAATCAGGCTTCCACTTATAGTTCAACCTTATAACCTCTTTCATCCACTTTTGTGCAGAGTAATCAGAAGCAGCAACATTGACAGCGTCCAAAGCAAACCAGAAACCTTTCGTATGAGAATAAGCTACAACATAAAATTCAGTCCCAGCATTCTTGTTCCAATCTATACCAATGCATATACTAAGGTCCTCTCTATTCGTTCCAAATTTTTGAAAAATGCCATGAGTATCATACTCGTATTCTCTTTTTGCGTTCGATATCCAAGAAGGCTTAAAAACTCCATAAGAGCCTTCTATGAACTCCGCCATATATTCCGCCCTAAAGCCTTCTTTTGTATTCTCTTTTAGAAGTTCATCCTTGATCTCGTCCCAATGTGGAAGTACCGAAGAAGGATAATAGTCTTCTTTAAAATCTTCTCTTTCTAGACACCACTGATAGAACTTACCTCTCTTTCCAATTGGAGTAGATGTAGCAATAAGTATTACTCCTGGCTTAGTCAGAAGAATAGGTGTAACTACTTTATCTAAGATGTCTTCAGGGATCATGTCCATCTCATCCATATATATGATATCTGCAGATTGTCCACGCATAGTACCACCTCCAGAGCCGTCTTGCTTTACGCCAAGTCCAGACACAAAACCTTTCATGGATGCTCCATTTTTGAGCTCCATCTTATACATAGGCGTTTTGACATAAAGGCTATCCCCTGTACCTGTCTCTACTTGCATCGCTAACTCTGGATTCCTTTTTATTAGAGCTTCCATTTCATCAAAAATAT
>VTLG01006661.1_pt1 | contig 11871 bp, 13 predicted proteins | sample 4694571 | NCBI WGS metagenome assembly VTLG01 (sample SAMN12604809, study PRJNA352737) | marine metagenome | biome: ENVO:00000447; feature: ENVO:00000209|ENVO:00000569|ENVO:01000036; material: ENVO:00002151; isolation source: viral sequences binned using virsorter ... | reverse complement strand
GAAAAGCGTCTAAAAATAAAGAAGTATGAGTGATGGCCGAGCGCCCCAAGGCGCGAGGCCTATCGCGAATTCCTTTTAAATAGCTGACATAAAAAAAGCCCCGAATGTCCGAAGACACCCGAGGCTCGATTTCTAATCCTTTAGAAACTCTTCCATAAAAGCTTTTTGGGCTATTAATAGAGGAGCTAGATAGAATAGTACCGAGATGTATAGTCCACCTGCTACTATGATTGTGATACAAGCTAGTGATATTAGTATATCCATGTTGTTCTCCGTTGATTGATGATAGTAGTAAAGGGGGCTTTTACACCCCCAATATCGTTTGGTTATGCCTGATCGGCGAAATCCCTCATAGCTGACCTTTTTGGGGTATTTGGGTCATCTAATGGAAGGTCAAGTTGAACAGGCTCGTTTTGAACCTGCTCTTCTTTTTTGACTTCATCTTTTACATCTTCGATAAAAGCTTTTCCGAAATCTATTAGGCGTTTGCCAGCTACTACAGATATGGCTGTTGCTTTGACAGTGCCTTTGGCTAAGAGCTTAGATGTTCTACTCATGATGCTTTCTCCTTACTTTCTCCTACGAAGAAGAAGATGTCTCCCGATATTGATACGCCCGGTTTGAGTGAGACTTTTATCATCCCATTCTTGTCATCAGGGTTGGTAATGAATGCCATTTCGACAGCGTCTTTGATAGATAGGAAGTTGCCTTCCTTTTTACCGTTATGCTGTTGACCAGCTTTAGGATTAGGGACGCAGGTATCTAAGAAGATAGTACCGTTGTCGTTGCTTCTAATCTGTTTTCCTTCGCTAGGTTTGAAGGTTACCGTGTGTTGTTTACTCATGTGAATAAATCTCCTAGGTCTCTTATTAATTAAAGGTAAGACAAGTGAGACCAATGAACTTATCTTATTATTGATGAATGTCGAGGCTTCAGCTTGAAGACTCGGCATCAGAAACTGAAACAAGGTTCCTTGAGGGTATTTTCATTACAAGGTTCCAGAATCGGAAACCGGGTTAGGGGTAGTCAAATAGACGCAATAGGGAAACACTGTGTGAGCGATATATTTATATATTTTTATAAAAAATTTCTATAAAAAATTTTCTATGCTAAAGTGCCTTGATGAGTACAAGGACATGTGCTGATTGTAAAAAGGATCGCCCTATAAAAGAATTTGAAGTTCTTAAAGGGAAATGGAATAGATCTATTTGCAAAAAATGTAGAACAGCTGAACAGAACAGAAGTAGGAGTGCAACTCCAGAAGCTTACCTTTCTCATTTGTGCACTCAGTTGAAATACTCAAGAAACAAGAAAAACCCAGAAATGGAATGGGCCATCGACCCTGGATATTTGATACAGATATGGGATAAACAAAAAGGACGATGTGCCATCAGCGGTGTACACATGACACATATTAAAGATGGTACTGGTGTACACGATTTTAATGTATCAATAGATAGAGTTAACCCTAACTTACATTACACACCAGGAAATATCCAGCTTGTATGTCATAGAATCAACACAATGAAACATACTTTAACTGAAGATATGTTTTACTGGTGGATAAAGAATATAGTGACGACCAAAGGTGAAATTTGATACTATATTTACATGGCAAATTCTGAAAGAGCTGAATTACAGTCCCACTACCCTTATATGGGCATACATTTAAACGAATTAAGCGTACAAGAAGAACGGTTAATCCTGTGTTATTTAAGAGGAATGACAAAAGCTGCTGCTGGACGAGCGGCGGGATACCAGGATATGGACTCTGTTTATGATATTTTTAAGAAGCCTAAAATTATACAAGCGGTTAATTATTTACGCGAAGAATCTAGACGAGAGTATAACTTTGATAAAGGTACTGCGACTAGTATGTATCTCGAAGCTCATAGAAAATCAGCTAATGCTACCGAAGAAAAAAACATTGTAGATTCATTATGTAAATTACATGGCCTTTTCGCTCCTGAAAATGCAACACAAATAAATATTATTAATGCAGAGCAAGTAGAAAGGCTAGAAAATTTATCTGATGAGGAGTTACTAAAGTTAGCAGGTGATGATGTTAAATATCTGGAACCTAAAAAATGACAATAAGCCAAATACAAAAGGGATTAGCTGCCGAAATAAATTACCACCAAACAGGAACTAACTTATCACAGTTTGATAAAAGTCTTGTTGATCTACAAGCTCAGTTAGACACACCGCCTTCATTTTATGACTGGCGTCAAATTGCTATGGACCCTAATTCCAGATTAGCACGGGGGTTAGACACGGCTGTAAATATTGGTTTGGGGAGGCAGTCTTTTGGTGATGTTGCAAAAGACTATGCTACAAGAAAACTAGATGAGCTTCCGCAGTTCAGTCAAAAATATGAATTTAGTCCGGGGGAGCAGAATCTCTCTGATTATGCTGAAGGGTTATTGTTTGATGCTTTACCTTCGGAGGCAAAAGCTGCAGCTATTTATGCACCTGATATTAAAAATTTAGTAGTAGAGGATGTAGCTAATGTAATAGGTGTACCCGATGCAATAAAACAAGGTTTACTAGAAGGTAAAGATATTGGGGACTCAACAAAAGATTATCTAGTTAATAAAATTAATGAATCCCCCCTACCTTTTAATTTAGAAAGAAGGGGGGACACTTACAAGTTAAATAGACAATTTGATTTGGGTAGTAATGCCTCACTTAGGGTAAGTGAAAATTTAAGATCGGGTAGAGACCCCAATACAAGAGTAGCTTTTGATGCTAGTACTAATTTAGGGGGAGGTAGATTATCTGCAACAGCTAGTAAAGACTCAGGTAGGCCAGCGCGAGCTAGTTTAGGATATGATTGGAAAGACGTAGAAAAAATTGATAACAAATTGGTAGAAAATGCAAGTTTTTCTGCCAGCATTGATAAAGTAGAGGGTAGAAAGCCAGAATTTAATTTAAAGTTTAATAAAAAACTTAATAAACGATGAGCACAATACCTAAAGTAGAATGTCCACGTTGTAAGAAATTACATCCGCAAACATTGTATTCGGAGGAACATGGTCTATGTGTATATTGTCGAGCCGATGACGCTGAGCGGATTGCCCCGAACCCTGATCCAACTCCACAAGAAGAAGATCCAAAGGCAGAAGCCGCATCGTTAAAGGCACAAAAAGAATTAGCCAGACGTATACTTTCACGAAAAAGACTCCTTCCTTTTGTAGAGAGATTTAATCCTGACTATTCTGCTGGTTGGGTACACAAAGACATTTGCCAGCGCCTCGAAAAGTTTAGTCAAGATGTAGTTGATCGGAAATCTCCTAGATTAATGTTGTTTATGCCACCACGACATGGGAAATCAACATTAGCTAGTATCGCTTACCCAGCATGGCACTTAGGCAGAAATCCAAAACATGAATTTATAAGTTGCTCGTACTCTGGATCGTTGGCGATGTCTTTCAGTAGAAAGGTCCGTCATTTACTGCGGGAGCCATTATACAAGAACGTCTTCACCGAAGCAAAATTAGACCCAACTTCTCAATCAGTTGAAGCATGGTTGACTACCAAAGGTGGTGGTTATGTAGCAGCTGGTGTTGGAGGTGGTATTACTGGTAAAGGTGCTCACGTACTTGTAATTGATGACCCAGTAAAAAACAGAGAGGATGCAGAATCAGATTTTAATAGAGACTCAGTGTGGGACTGGTATACATCCACTGCGTATACCCGTCTCGCTCCAGGTGGTGGCATACTTGTAATTTTAACTAGGTGGCATGATGACGACTTAGCTGGACGTTTACTAAGAGGCGCAGCTGATGGTGGTGATGAATGGGAGGTGGTTAAATATCCAGCAATAGCAGAAGCCGATGAAGAGTACAGAAAGACGGGCGAGGCGTTACATGAAGACAGATACAATTTACCCTCGTTAGAAAAAATAAAAAGAGCCGTTGGCCCTCGAGATTGGTCAGCACTATATCAGCAAAATCCAGTTTCAGATGAAGGTGATTATTTCACAAGAGATATGATCAGGTATTATGAACCAGACGAAATTGACCTTGGCAGAATGAAATTTTACTGTGCATGGGACTTGGCCATTGGTCAAAGAGACAGGAACGATTATTCAGTTGGAATTGTTGTAGGAGTAGATGAATACGATTATATGTATATAATTGATCTAGTTCGAGGCAAATTTGACGGTTTTGAGATAGTTGAACGCATTTTAGACTTGTATGAACAGTGGAGACCGTCCATAATTGGCATTGAGAAAGGTCATATAGAAATGGCCCTTGGTCCATTCTTGGAAAAAAGGGTAAGAGAGCGTAAACTATATGAGGCTTATTTTAAAGATTTGAAACCGGGAAGGCGGGATAAGGAAGCAAGAGCGAGGGCGATACAAGGTAGAATGCAACAAGGAATGGTTAAAATACCTAAAGATGAAATATGGACAGGTCCACTAGTTGCAGAATTATTACGTTTCCCAAATGGAGTTCATGATGACCAAGTGGATGCTTTGGCTTGGGTTGGTTTAATGATGGCTGAGTTTGCAACTTATGTTGAACCAGTTGAACATATCCCATCATGGAGAGATAAATTAAAACATCTTGCGAAAGATATTAAAACTAAAACAGCAATGAGAGCATAATGCCAGATCCTAGATACAAAAAACAAAAGAAACTCACAGGTGAAGAAGAGCACCGCATATGTAAAAACCAATGGGACCGATATAAAAGGGCGAGAGATAATGGCCATCTAGAATATGTAGATATGGCTAAAAAATGTGATGCTTTTTATAGAGGGGAGCAATGGGACCAAGCAGATATAGCTGCACTAGATGAAGAAGGGAGACCCGCACTTACAATTAATACTATTCTTCCAACTGTAAATACTGTGGTAGGTGAACAGTCCACAAGAAGAATGGACATTAATTTTAAACCGAGAAGAAACACTGACGAAGAAACGGCTACTATTTTAAATAAGTTATTTAAACAAATTGGTGATAATAATAAATTGGACTGGGTAGAAAGTCAGGTGTTTACAGATGGGCTCATACAAGATCGTGGTTATTTCGATGTCAGACTAGATTTTAGTGATCATGTAGAAGGTGAGATAAGAATAAAAGCGGAAGACCCATTAGATATTTTAATAGACCCAGATGCAAAAGACTGGGATCCAAAATCCTGGAATGAAGTATTTAAAACTCGGTGGATGACTACAGACGAGATTGAAGAATTATATGGTCAACCTAAAGCAGATAAGTTAAGAGTGATTGCTGAAAATGGTTCAAGCTTTGGGATAGATTCTGTTGAATATGAAGAACAAAGATATGGCACTGTTAATACAGGACTTGAATATAGAGAAGACCCTATAGCTGACCCAGAAGAAGTTGGGGCAGTTAGAGCTATAAGAGTTATAGAAAGACAGCATCGTAAACTTATGATGTGTGAATTTTTTGTTGATGAACTTACAGGTGATATGAGAGAAGTTCCAACAGAGTGGTCAAAACAAAAAAGAAATAAATTTGCCAGGGAGTATGGGTTAGGTGTAATAGAGAAGTTACATAAAAAAGTTAGATGGACTGTTACAGCAGATAAAGTAGTACTACATGACGACTGGTCTCCATATTCTGATTTTACAATCGTCCCTTATTTCCCTTATTGGAGAAGAGGTAGACCATTTGGTATGGTAAGAAATTTACTCTCCCCACAAGAACAATTAAACAAAATATCTTCCCAAGAGTTACATATAGTAAATACAACTGCTAATAGTGGGTGGATGGTAGAGTCTGGGTCATTAGTAGGTATGACAGCGGACGATTTGGAGGAGCATGGGGCGGAAACAGGATTAGTACTCGAGTACAATCGTGGTTCCCAACCCCCGCTTAAAATCCCTCATAACACTATACCCACTGGTATAGATAATATAGGAAAAAAAGCGGCCTTCAATATAAAAGAAATAAGTGGTGTTAGTGATGCTATGTTGGGTACAGATAAGCCTGAAGTATCCGGTGTTGCTATTAGAGCTAAGCAAGAACGTGGTGCTTTAATGATACAAGTGCCATTAGATAATTTAACTAAAACCAGACAGTATTTAGCTGAGAATATGTTAGGGCTAATACAAAAGTTTTATACAGAACAAAGAGTTATACAAGTAACAAACGAAGAAGACCCAATGAAACCTCGTGAGCCTATGGTTATTAATGAAATGACTCCAGAAGGAATAGTAGTTAATGATTTAACAATTGGTGAATACGATGTAATTGTTGGTACAGCTCCAGCTAGGGATAATTTTGATGATATTCAATTTGCACAAGCACTTGAATTAAAACAAATGGGTGTTCCCATACCAGATGATGTTATTATAGAATATTCAAACTTGCAGAGAAAAAATGAGTTAGCAAGAAGAATAAGAATAATGACTGGTCAGGAACCACCTACACCAGAGGAAGCAGAAATGTTAGCGTTCCAAGCGGAGGCACAAATTAAACAAATAGAATTACAAATAGCTCAGTTAGAAGCCCAGGTTGGTAAAACCCAATCAGAGGCTCAACTTAATGTGGCTAAAGCTCAAGATTTAACAGAGTTAGATCCACAAATACAAATAGCTAAGCTTCAAGCTGAGATACAAATGAAGAGAGAAGAACTCGAGTTACGTAGACAGTTATCTGCAGATACAAATGATATGCGCAGAGGACAATCTGATACTCAAGCGGCTGTGAAAATGGCCACAACTGCAATAAAGCAATAATATAGGAGTAAATTATGGCAGAAGCAAAACCACAAGAAGCGGCCCCGCAAGAAGCCGAACGACAATTCGATGTTACTTATGATGGAATGCCAGGCGCAGACAAAGTAAGTGAAGAAGAAGCGTCACCTTTTTCAGAGGATCTAAGTTTTGGCTTAGATGGAGATGGAAACCCAATAGAAGAGGAAGCAAATGAAGACTCAGAAGAGACTGATGCAATTGAAGAAACAACAGAAGAGGATCCAGAGACGGAGGAGGAAGTTGTTACAGAAGAGGAAGGAGACCCTGATGGAGAGGAAGCAACAGAGGAAGAGGCATCGCCAATTCCTGAAGGAGATGATGGAGAACTTCCGGAAGAACCTGTAGAAGCTAAAAAGAAATCTCCTATGGTTCCTAAATCGAGATTAGATGAAGTGTTGGCAAAACAGAAAGCTTTACAAAAACAGTTAGACGAGCAAGCTGCACAGCAAGCTGAAGTTCAAGCTGAAGCTCCTCAATACGAGTTTGAAGCTAAAGAAGCTGAATACCAACAATTAGTACTTGATGGTGAAGCTGATAAGGCTACTGCATTAAGAACTGAGATTAGAAATGCTGAAAGAGAACAAATGATGTTTGAGGTCCAACAGAAGATGGGTCAAACAGTTCAACAAAGTCAGGAAGCTATCCAGTTACAAACTACAGCTAATCTTATACAGGAACAATATCCTATTCTTGACGAAAATAGTCAGGAATACAATAAAGATATGGCAGATGAAGTAATTGACCTTCGTGATGCTTTTATTGTTCAAGGTTATCAAGCAGCTGATGCTTTAACTAAAGCTACAAAATATGTTGTTGGAACTAATACTCCAGAACCAGCTCAAGCACCTGCACCTAAACAACAAGCTGCAGTGGAGCAAAAGAAAAAGAAAGCGACAGTTAAAAAGAAGATAGCAGCTTCTCAATCTCAACCACCTGACCTACAAGGACAAGGAAATGCTGAGAGAGGGGAAGGAACGCTTGATGTTAATGCTTTATCTGAAGATGAATTTAATGCACTACCAGAAGAAACTTTACGTAGATTACGTGGTGACTTTGGGTAAATAGTTGTATATTATATAAAGAATTCGTTAGCTAGAACGATATCTAGCCCTAGTCGTTAAGGTAAAAAAACGTTGTTCGTCTATCATGACGTTAATCTGGTCGAGGTCGCATTCGTTAAAGTCGCGAAGTCGTTCCCTCACGATACGAGGTATACGGGTTAATTTTGTCACCCCAATAAGTTGGCAGGTAATAGTAACGTAATAAATATAGGAGAAGCCCAATGGCTAATACTAATTTCGCGTCACTGACCTCCGAACAATTAACGGCTTGGTCACGTGACTTTTGGCGCGTTGCTCGTAACATGTCGTTCATTAACCAGTTTGCTGGTTCTGGGTCCAATGCAATGGTCCAAAGAATAAGTGAACTTACTAAGTCTGAAAAAGGAGCTAGAGCTGTTTTAACACTTTTAGCTGACATGACAGGCGATGGTATCACTGGAGATAACACTCTAGAAGGTAATGAAGAATCGTTAAGAGCATACGACATAGTTGTTCAATTAGATCAACTAAGATTTGCTAATAGACTTGCTGGTAGATTAGCTGATCAAAAATCAGTTGTTAATTTCCGTGAACATTCTAGAGACGCTCTTGCTTATGCAATTGCTGACAGAATAGACCAATTAGCGTTTTTATCGCTTTCTGGTATCGCGTACACGCAAAAAAACAACGGTGCTCTAAGACCAGTTTACACTACTGGCCAAAACCTAGGAGACCTCGCTTTTGGTAGTGATGTTTCAGCTCCAACTTCTAATAGACATAGAAGATGGGATGCAACTAGTGGTTTGGTTGCTGGTGATGTCACAGCTACTGTAGCTGCTGATAAACTGTCTTATAACGCAATTGTGGACTTAAAAGCTTATGCTAAAGATAACTACATCCGTGGTATCAGAGGCGCAGGTAACGATGAGATATTCCATCTTTTCGTAACTCCACAAGTAATGGCTGACCTTAAACTAGACTCTGATTTCTTAGCTAACGTTAGGAATGCTGGAGTAAGAGGACCTAGCAACACTTTGTTTGCTGGATCTTCTAGCTTAATGGTTGATGGAATAATGGTACATGAGTTCAGGCACGTGTTTGATACTTCAGGAGCTACTTCTGGAACATCAAGTAACGCTGGATCTGCTGGATACAAGTGGGGCGCTGACGCTGACGTGAATGGCGCTGCTTGCTTATTCTGTGGAGCTCAAGCTCTTGCTATGGCTGATATCGGTCTACCGGAAATGGTTGAAGATAACTTCGACTACGGTAACCAAAATGGTATCTCTATTGGTAAGATCTTCGGTCTTAGAAAGCCAAAATTCCAAAGCGACCACAACAGCGCAGTTGAGGACTTTGGTGTAATTAGACTTGATGTTGCTTACGCATAATCCAGTCTTAGTTGAAGTGAGGGCCATCTTTGGGTGGCTCTCCTTCATTTTTTAATTTAGGAGAGATAATGAAAATAGTCGCAAATGAAGATATGTATGTATCTACAACATGGGGAGCTTCCATACGTTTGTATGCAGGTGAACCAAAAGAAGTTGGTGACGACATAGGATATGCTGCAATTCAACAGGGAGCTAGGGAGATAAAAGATAACGAGCCTTTAGAAAAACCTGATTTAATAATAGAAGCGGAAGTAGTTGAACTACAAGATGTCGAAGTTATAGAAGACGTTGAAGAGGTTATTCTTGAGGAAGAAGATGGAAGGGGGGAAGTATTAAAAGCAGCAATGCAACAGATATTAGATGAAGGAGACCCAGATAGTTTTACTTCTGATGGATTACCTAAACAATCTGTTATAAAAGCTGTTTTTGGAGAACAAATAACCTCAGATGAAAGAGATGAAGTCTGGGCAGAAATAGTAATAGATAAAGAAGACTAATGGCATCAGTAACGACAGGGGCAAATATATTATCACGTGTAGAGTCTACACTTCAGGACACAGCTAATGTTAGATGGACTGAAGCAGAGTTATTAAATTATATTAATGACGGGCAACGCGAAATAGCTAATATTCAGCCCTCGTCTACTGCATTACATGCTAATGTACAGTTAGTTACTGGTACTAAACAAGCAATTCCTTCAGACGGACTAAAACTTATTAGTGTATTACGGAATATGTCTGATGCTTCTGGCGGTGCTACTGGTGGTAGGGCTATTAGATTAGTATCTTGGGATATTTTAGATACACAAAACCCAGATTGGCATGACCCAACTGTAACAGGAGATGCAACTCATGGTACAACCCCTAAACATTATTTATTTGATGAAAATGATCCTTTAAATTTTTATGTTTATCCTGGGGTAGCTGGAAATGCTTATGTGGAGATGGTTTATTCACAAAGACCCACAGATTTAGCTAATACTTCTGCAACAATTGCTGTTCCAGATAATTATTCTAATGCTTTAATAGATTATTGTTTATTTAGAGCTTTTACTAAGGATTCAGAATTTGCTGGTAATGCCCAGCGAGCTGGAACCCATTATCAGTTGTTTGCTGTTAGTGTAAGTGGTAAAGCCCAAATAGACGCTTTAATAAAACCTGATATACAAATAATGAGTACTGCAAATGGCTAGTTTTGAATCATTTATGAAAGACGTATTACCTTATGTACCTGGGTGCCCAGATACTGTTGTAGAGAATGCATTACGTTCTGCTTCAATTGAACTTTGTGAAAAAGCTTCGGTATATACTAAAGAGTTAGACCCTATAACTACTGTAGCTGGTGTTTATGAATACGAGTTTAATCAACCTGCAGGCACTAAAGTAGATAAAATAATTTGGGGGATTTATGATGGTAAAGATTTAGAGGCCATTACTCCAAGAGGTCTAGAAAGTAAGAAACCTAAATGGAGAGACGCTAATAACACCTCAACTCCTGAATATTTTATTCAACAGTCTCCAGATTTATTTTGGTTAGTACCAGTACCAGATACTACTAAATCAGGGGGTATTATATTAAATGTAGCTCTAAAGCCTTCTCGTACTTCTAATAATATTGCTACAGAAATAGCAGATGATTATAGAGATGGTATAGTATTTGGGGCTTTATATAGATTACTTAGGATGCCATCAAGAGATTGGTCGGACCCAATGGCAGCAGCAGATTATGCGGGGATGTTTAGACAAACAGTAGAAGAAGCTGAAATAAAAGCTAGAAGAGCCGATATTGGAGTAGGGAGAAGAGTAACATATGCTGGTGTTGGGGTAGCCCCTACTAGAAGGTATCGGAGGTATGGATCGGAGAAAGGGTAAATGGCCGTTAAGTTTAGTAAGATACATGTTGATGACTTACAATTTGTTTATGAAGATATAGAGGAAAAATTAAGGTATGTAATTAAAAAGAGTTATTCTGACTGGGTACCAGCAGATGTTTATGTGGCCCTAAAGAATAAAGAAGCAGATTTATATATAGCTTATGAAGGAGATAAAAACGTTGGATTTATTGTTACTAGTACACAGCAGAACCATGGGGGTGGACCCACTTTATTTATATGGGCGGCTTGGCAAGACCCTAAGCATGATAATACAAAACAGGGTTTTAATCTTTTGGAAAAGCTTGCTGAAGAATTACAAGCAGATAATATTGAGTTTCAGACAAGTAGAAAGGGCTGGGAAAAAACAGCCCCGAAATTTGGATATGAATTAGTTAGTTATGTTTACAGGAAAGAGTTATGAGTAGAAAACCAAAAAAATCAGAATATAAAGCAAGTGAAGCTGAAATAGCAGAGGCTTCTGTTTCTAAAGCTGAGTATGATCGGTTTAAAAAACTTTATAGCCCCGTGCTTACAGACTGGAGAGATGATTCTCAGAGAGATTTTACAGGACAGTTAAGGGGGAGAGCGGGAGCAGATGTTATGCAGGCCACTAGTGGGATGCCTAATCTAGGTGCTCTTGAAAGTCCTGGACTTGGGGCAGAAAGAGCTAGAATAGCTTCTAAAGCTATGCTTGAAGGGTCAATTCAAGGTAGAGACGTACAACAAAATTTAAAAACTAATGTGTTAGCAGCTGCAAGAAAACAACAGTCCCAGACACAGGCAGGTTTAGGCGCGGCAGCTAGAATTGGAGCATCTAATGTTCTTGCTAATGCAC
>VTLG01002047.1_pt1 | contig 11872 bp, 16 predicted proteins | sample 4694571 | NCBI WGS metagenome assembly VTLG01 (sample SAMN12604809, study PRJNA352737) | marine metagenome | biome: ENVO:00000447; feature: ENVO:00000209|ENVO:00000569|ENVO:01000036; material: ENVO:00002151; isolation source: viral sequences binned using virsorter ... | reverse complement strand
TAGGAGATTAATTGTTTTTAAAATTATAGACAATATTTAATATATAGACTTACTATAGGAAACCTATGAGTATAAAGCATAGCAAATATAAGAATACCGGAATTCTTTTTGAATTGTTGACGCGACAAATTACATCTGATATTTTGTCGGGCAAACGAACCCCGAAGGCCATCCCCATACTCGAAAAGTATTTTAATAAAAATGAAGAGTTGGGTAAGGAGTTGATTCTCTATTTATCTTTTTTCAATGGAAAACGGTTAAGTGAGACTAATGCTTTAGATTATATAAATATTTTAGTTGAACAGAGAAAGAAGTTAAATAATCGTAAACTGAAGGAAGAGAAGTATAATCTAGTTAAAGAAATTAAAGAAAATTATGATTTGAATAAATTTCTCCTAAACAGAGTTCCTTCTTATAAGATTTATGCTTCGATTTACAAGAGTTTTGAGTGCGCTATTCAAGGATATACATACAATAATGTACGAGAACTCAGTGAAGCAAAATATACATTGGTTGAATATCTCTGTGGTGAGAATGAAAATAAAAATATTGTAATTGAGAGTGAAGTTGTAAACACACTAAGAGAACAAGAAGATGATTTGAGACTATTAACTTATAAGTTAATTCTTGAAAAGTTTAATAAAAAGTATAAGAAGTTGAATGATAGTCAAAAGAATCTTTTGAGAGAATTTTTAAACAAGGGAACAAATACTACTCATATCTTACAGTTAGCTAAGAATGAGGCTAAGAGACTTTCCGATTCTATTGATAAGAAGATTGAATATGTTCAGAATGATGTTCAAAAAATCAAATTAACAGAAGTTAGAAAGCAATTAAATAAGTTTGATTCCCTTAAATATATTAAAAATAATCATCTGACTGCTTTGATGATTGGTTATGAGTTGGATAGTCAATTAAATAATTTCCAACATCATGAATGAAAAACATTTTAGAAAACTAGTTAGAGAAGTAATTCGAAAAGAGTTAAATGAAATGACCACAACGGGGGCTGTTGCTGGTTATGAAACCCCCCGTGCATTCAGGGGAAAATCTGTAAAAAATAAAAAGAAGATAAAAGATATTGCAGAGAAGCTTGGTTGGAAATTAACTAAACGTGGTCAAGAAGCTCTTGATCGAAAAGTTGATGAATTGATTAGTGAAGGAACTTCTAAATATTATAAGTTTAGAAATGATCAAGAAAAAACTGCTAGGCAAAAAATTGGATTATCAATTCGTGAGACAAAAAAGGCATTAGGGCATGTTAATGCTCAATTAAAGATTTTGTCAAGATATAAAAATGAGTTTGGATATACAGCAGATAGTTACTGGAAACAAACATTAAAAGATATTTATAGAATTGAAGAGAGATTAGTAAAAATTTCTCAAAAACTTAGAGAGTTAAAAACATGAGCCAACAGAAGCTATTAGTAGAACAAAATCTCTTATATTATGATAATGATCTTATTAAAGAAGCCCACGATATGAGCAAACCTCTTGTTCTGCGACATGTTACTCTTCAACGGGCAAATTCAAAAAATCAAAATGGTAGAATCTATCCCAGAGATGTTTTGACAAAAGAAGTGGTAAAATATGAAAAAGAGTTCGTTCAACAAAACCGTGCACTTGGTGAATTAGATCATCCAGAAAGTCCAGTAGTTAATTTAAGAAATGTTTGTGCTAACGTTACCAAAATTGCTATGAAGGGTGATTCTGTGATGGGAGATATGCAAATTCTTTCTACACCTGCTGGTAATATTGTTCGTGAACTTGTTAAAAATAATATTCGGCTCGGTGTAAGTAGCCGTGGTGTTGGTACCGTAAAGAACGTTAATGAAGATACTCTTGAAGTGCAAGAGGATTATAATTTAATTTGTTTCGATGTAGTTTCCAACCCCTCAACGCCAGGTGCTTTTATCAATGAAAGCATTGATCCGATCCCCCAACTTGTGGTGAATATAGATTCTTTGATTTATGATTTCTTAGCAGAAATAAAATGAGCAAGAATCGGGTCGTTCTTCGTAGATTAGAAACCCTTCTTAACGAAGCATCTTATACTAAGAAAGTTTTAGAAACACTAGGTAAGGCTGCTACCGATACATTAGTAAACAAGTTGATGTCCGATGAGAACTTTGATTTGAAGAAATTTTTTGAGACTCAAAAGAAAATCCACGAATCAGAAAAATTAGAAAGAAAAATACATCAGTTGTGTGAGAAAAAAATTGGTGGAAAGTGTAAGGGTGAACCTGTAGATGCGTTTTCTGCCTTTATGGTTTCCAAGGTCTTGAAAAGTCTTACTAATGAACAAAAATCCCACCTGTTGTCCAAACCCATTAGAGAGATTATAGCCATTTCCTATAAGTTGGCCGCACGAACGGAGTTTTAAAATGAATGTTCGTGACGTAATGAAATCATTTCAGATTCAAGATACTCTGAATACGAATGTTTGGGAAGAAGACAAATCTTTGAATCCTAAAGTAAGAAAAATCTTATTAAAGGTAGCCAAAAAGTTTATTAGTGATTGGAATATAGATAAAAAGATTAAAATCCATGATATCAGATTTACAGGTAGTTTGGCGGCTTATAATTGGTCAAAATTTTCTGATATAGATTTACATATCATTGTTAAGTATGATGATCTTAATGATGATTTAAATTTAGTTGAAAGATTTTTCACTTTAATAAAATCACATTGGAACAATAAACATAATGTTGAAATTGATGGATATGAAATAGAAGTGTATGTAGAAAACATGTCGGAAAAGCACACGGCAACAGGACTTTATTCTGTTATGAAAGACGAATGGATAAAAGAACCAAAACCAACTGATGCTGTTTATGATGAAGATGATGTTTTGACAAAATCAAAATACTTCTTTAATTTATACAATGGTGTTTTATTAAAAAAGTATAAAGAAGGAAAATATGTGGAAGTTATTAGAACGATTGAAAAAACAAAAGAAAAAATTAGAAAGATGAGAAGTTCGGGTTTGGCCAGAGGTGGAGAATTTTCTACTGAAAATTTAGTTTTTAAAGTTTTAAGAAGAACTGACCTTCTGGGAAAGATGAATGATTTAATCACAAAGTCTACAGATAAGAAATTATCTGAAATGAAAAAGATGTAAGGATGGTGATGGTGTTTGTAAAGGTTACGGGAAATAATCTCCAAAAAGCTATTAGTATTTTTAATAAAAAAGTAAAGCAAGCGGGGATAATTCAAGAAGTTTATCGTAGGAAGGAATATATAAAACCCTCTGTAAAACGAAAGTTGAAAAGAGAAGAAGCCATCAAAAAAAGAATTCGTGAAGAGAAGAAAAAGCGAAATAAAAAAAAATACAATAAATTTTAATTTTTCTAAAAAATACATGATATATATTAATAAGAGTACGCCTAATGTTAGGCGGTTTTTTGCATATAACGATTATACCAAATAAAGACTCAAATAGTCTTTTAAACTATAAGGGGTTTAAAAATGGCAGAATTTAAAAACGATTTACTCAGAGAAGCTATTGCTGATGCAGAGCAAGTGCGGGAAACCGCTATTGCAAATGCAAAGCTACAGCTTGAAGAGTCAATCGCTCCTACCATTAAGGCAGAATTAACAAAAGCTCTTTCACAAACTGAGGAAGTTGAGGAAACCGTAGAGGTTGCCGAGGCCCATGACCCAAAGGGTGCAGAAGCCAATGACTTTGCTGAGGTTGGAGAGGGTGTAGAGTCTGCGGATGTCGCAGATGAAGATTCAGAAGTTGAGATCGTCAGTGAAGACGAATCGGCAACTGATGATGTTGTAGAAGGGGAATCTTCAGTAAATGAAGAGGCCGAGGAAACTGAGGAACAGGTGGATGAAGTTGATATTACTGTTCGTGGCGCCACAACTACTATTAGTGGTCCCGATATTAATGCCGCGCCTGAACTCAAGGAAGAAGAGGAAGATGAGGAAGAGGAAGAGGTAGAGGATGTGGTGGATGATGAGGAAGATGATGAGGATATGGAAGACCTAGACCTTGAAGCCATCATCCGCGAACTTCAAGCCGAAGTTGACGCTCTTAGTGAAGATGACGAGGAAGACGAGGAGGACGAAGTTCCTGCCGTTGAAGACGAGGAAGACGAAGAGGAAGTTGACGTTGACGAGGGTGATGAAGAGGAAGTTGAAGTTGAAGATGAAGAGGATGAGGACGAGGAGGAAGTTGAAGAAGACCTCGACTTAGACGCCATTCTTCGTGAAATTGAAGCCGAATTGTCCGAAGAGGACGAAACTGAATTGGCTCAGGAAAATACGAGACTAGAAAGTGAGCTGGACGAATATCGTAAGGCTGTTGAACTGCTTCGCGGAAAGCTCAATGAAGTCAATCTTCTAAATGCAAAGTTACTGTTTACAAATAAGTTGTTCAGAGGTAAGGAACTATCTCAGGATCAGAAGATTCACGTTGTCGAGACATTTGATCTTGCTACGACAATCCGTGAAGTTAAACTTCTATATGCTACACTAGCTGAAGCTACTGTGAATGTTCCTAATAAGAAGAAGCAAACCACTTCCTCAACGGAAGTTGTTGCTGAAGGAATTGCTTCAAAGGTCGTTGGTGGTACTGCCCCAACAACTGAGGTTCTACAAGAAGATCAATTTGCCGGATTTAGGAAAAGAATGAAAGAACTTGCCGGCATTAACGTACTTTAACATTATTAATGGAGATTGAATAATGAGTGATGTTTCGAACTTTTTAAACGAGGCGACTACAGCTCATGCTCAACTCACCGATGCGGCCAGAAGCATGGCTGATAAGTGGGAAGGCTCTGGACTTCTAGATGGATTGGAAGGACATGAGCGTAGTGGCATGGCTGTTCTGCTTGAGAACCAAGCGGGCCAGCTTCTAAATGAGGTATCAACGATTGGTAATGAGTCGTGGTCAGGTGTGGCTCTACCTCTTGTTCGCAAGGTTTTGGGGCAGATTGCTTCCAAGAACTTTGTTTCAGTTCAGCCAATGAACCTTCCAGCTGGTCTAGTCTTCTTTATGGACTTCCAGTATGGAACGGCTGTTGGCCCACACTCTTCTGGTGATTCCATCTATGGTATTACTAGTGGTAGTGGAACTTTACCACGTTCCGGTCAATACGGAGCAGGTAGGTTCGCTTATTCAGTGAACGATCAGACGGTAACAGGTCTTACAAACGTGGCGATTCGTACTGCTTCTGCCGCAGATTTGAATTATGAGACAACTTCGTCTTCGACTGTTTACATGATGCACCAGATTTCAGGTTCGGCAATTGCTGCCAACGCTGATCTCAAAGCTTGTCGGTCATTCGTTCCTTCGGGATCGGTTGCTGACTTTAGTGGTTGGTTGCCACAATTTACTAAGCTCACCAACGGTGGAACCGTTGTTCAGTTTGTTGTACCTTACGGGGCCGCAGCAAATCTCGCAACTATCACCTATAGTGTAGAGCCAACGATTGCAGCACGGGGTGATTTCGAGGCTACTAGTGATACTGATATCGCTATTCCTGAAGTTAATCTGTCGCTACGGTCAGAGACTATCGCAGCCAAGACGCGTAAGCTGAAAGCTGTATGGTCGCCTGAACTCGCACAGGATCTTAACGCTTATCATAGTGTTGATGCTGAGGCCGAGTTGACGGGTATGTTGAGTGATCACATTTCGCTAGAAGTTGATTTGGAGATCTTAGACATGCTTATCGTTGAGGCAACTACAGTCGATTACTGGTCGGCTGAAGTAGGTAAGGTTTATGACTCTGGAACCGCCGCATTTGCACAGACCCCATCAACGGGTACTGCCTGGACTAATATGACTTGGTTCCAGACGCTTGGACAGAAGATGCAGAAGGTTTCGAACCGAATTCACCAGCTCACCCTTCGTGGTGGTGCTAACTTCGCAGTTGTTTCACCAACTGTTGCCACAATCCTTGAAACCATCCCAGGCTTCATGGCAGGCACAGCGGGCGATGCGATGGAATTTGCTGCTGGAGTAACGCAGGTTGGTTCATTCCAGAATCGTTACACGATTTACAAGAACCCATATATGACTGAGAATGTCGTTCTTATGGGCTTCCGTGGAGCGAACTTCTTAGAGACAGGAGCGGTATATGCACCGTATATTCCGTTGATCATGACACCTCTGGTGTACGATCCAACTAACTTCACACCGCGCAGGGGAGTTATGACCCGTTACGCGAAGAAGATAGTCCGTCCTGAGTTCTTCGGGAAGATCATCATCGACCGCTTGGAGCTAATCTAAGTTAGTTGATGATATTACCTTCGGGTAGATAGTAAAAAGAGGGTGGGCCTTCGGGTCCACCCTTCTTTTTTTGTAGTAACTCTATCATATTTATAGATATGATAATATGTTCGGAGGTAAATAATGACTTATAAACCACTAATGATAATTGCTACACTTCTCATGTTGTTCCCCACCCAAGTAACTTCACAGGATTGGGTTCGCCGTCTCGCTTATGTAGATCGTCCAGATAAACTTGTTGAAAGAGTAATAGAAGACGAATCAATAACATATACGAGAGATGTTGCACCAATCATTCAACAGAATTGTCAGATTTGTCATCGGCCGGGATCTGTTGCTCCTATGTCTTTTACTGATTATCGTGATGTTCGCCGTTATGCCCGGAGGATTAAAGATCAAGTGGCTAGGCGGTTAATGCCTCCCTATCATCTTGATACGGGTGTTGGTATTCAAGAAGTCAAGGATGATTGGAGATTAAGTGATGAGGATATTCAAACCATTGTTGAATGGGTAGATGCCGAAACACCGGAAGGAGATCCAGCAGATTTACCAGAACCAATAGAATGGGTAGACGAACAACGATGGCAGCAGGAAGACAATCTTGGTCCTCCCGACCATGTTATTAAAACTTTACCATTTGATGTTCCATCAGAAGGAGGTGACTTGTGGTGGAGGCCCGTAGTGCCTACTAACCTTACTACAGAGAGATGGATTCGGGCAATGGAAGTTAGACCATCTGCCCCAGCAGGAAGACAAGTTGTACACCATGCCAATCCTAAACTGTTAAGAAAGGATGAAAGTGGAGAATATCGTCCAATGGGTAATCTTTCTGAATACGCCATGGGTAAAATTGGAGAAATTGTACCATCAGACGCCGCACGTCTTATTAAACCCGATGATCAAATCGAATGGGATACACATTATTATCCTATGGGGTTTGAAGTTGAAGATGATCAAATTGAATTGGGTATTTGGTTCTATCCCGAAGAGTATGAACCTGAATTTGAACAAAATTTAAGACTTTATCCATTACAGGGTGATATCTTATTAGAGCCAGGCGGTACTGCAATGACTCAGGGGTTCTATCGGTGGGATCATCCGGTTCGTATTGATAGTTATCAACCACATGGTCATGTACATTTACATGGAATGTCTATTCAAGCTGTTTATCCTAATGGAAGAACGGAACTTCTTAGTATGGTAACGGATTTTGATGCTAGATGGCACCACAGTTACATCTTTGAGGATGATGTTGCTCCGTTATTGCCTGAAGGAACAGTAATTGTTATGACGGGTTGGTATGACAATACAGCAGATAACCCACTGACCGATTCTGAAATGTTTTATACCCGTGGTAGTCGAACGGTAGATGAAATGTCACATGCTTGGATTGCTGTGACACATCTAACTGAAGAGGGGTATGAAAAATTGGTAGAAGAACGGGAATCTAAAGTTGTGAGTGACTAATTACCACTTTTTACAACTCCAGTATCTTGCTTTGTGTTTTGGACCGGGCGTATCACAATTGTGTCTTGCTCTAAATGACCGTCTGCGAGCGGGATTTGACTTTTTGATTTTCATACCCTTTGCACCGAAGTTAACCTTTACTACATTACCCTTTGGATTTTTTACATAAACCTTAAACTTTTTAACGTCACCTTGCATTGGTTTATTAAGTTTTACTTTACGACCTTGATATTCAGCTTCATCAAGTTTGGTGTCGTTATAAAATTCTAAGGTATATCCATACCCCTTTTCTTCATTCCAAACATCATAGGATTTAGTTTTCATGTACATATCAATTTTTTGTCAAGGGAATCTATAATTTCGCTGGTAATAACAGATACGGCTGCATTTGAACTAAGATTTACATTCATTTTACCATGTTTTGTTAATACATCTATGATACGTTGTCTTACAATCTTTTTTTTTCTTTCTTCTTCTTTCAAATACTTTTGATAATCTAACATAACTATTCTCCATTTTTAAGATTGGTTATACATAAATAGTCTTCTTAGAGTTAACCCACTATTTATAGTCAGGAAAATTGCACAGAGAGAATATTAATGGCAACCACACCAGAATACATTTCCTATGATGGTAATCCAACAAATCCAAATGGATTAACTCCTTTTGCTATTTTTGATAGTGAATCTCTATTTCAAACGGACGGTCCAAAAGTTGCAAATTTTGTAGCGACTCGTTTGGGTTATCCTATAATGGATGTAGAACTTCAAGATCAACAAATTTATGCATGTTTGGAGGAGTCGATTATTGAATATGGAAAACAGGTAAATCAATTTAGAATTAGAGATAACATGTATACCCTCATGGGTACATCTACTAATGAAGAGTTTACTCAAAAAAATATTGCAGCAACCCCATTGGACCAAGTAGTTCGTTTATCTGGAGATTATGGGACCGAAGCATTATCAGGCGGACCTGTGGAATTGAAGAGGGGATATATCACTGCTTCTGCCGATACAGCTTCTTATGATTTGAATGCTCTATGGGCAACTCCAAGTGAAAGTGGCAATCCAATTGAAATTAGAAAAGTATATCATCATGGTAGCCCGGCAATTTCTAGATATTATGACCCATTTGCTGCCACGGGGTTGGGTATTACAAATTTATTTGCTGAATTTGGATTTGATGATTATTCTCCAGCGATTACATTTGTTATGATGCCGGCGTATGAAGATATGCTTCGTGTTCAAGCTATTGAAATTAACGATACAATTAGAAAAAGTATTCATTCATTTACAATTTCTAATAATAAACTTAAAATTTCACCAATTCCCAAAAAGACTTATGCAATCTTTTTTGATTATTATCTACAACATGAAAAAACAGGATCACAGATACAGTCAGGTAATATTAATGAATTTGTGAGTGATGCTTCAAATGTTCCAATGTCTCATATTAGATATGCAAATATCAATTCGGTTGGAAAAGTTTGGATTTTCAAATATACTTTAGCTCTTGCAAAAGAAGTTCTTGGACTTATTCGTTCTAAGTATCAATCAGTTCCTATTCCAAATCAAGATATTAGAATGGATGGAGATATTCTTAGGAGAGAGGCTGTTCAAGAAAAACAAGAATTAATTAAAGAATTACAAGAAACCTTGGAGAAATCTGGGCTTCAAGCACAAATGAAAGCTCAAGCTGAAGCTGCGGGCCATCAAGGTGAGATTCTTCAAAAAGTACCTATTCCAATTTATATAAAGTAACATGGCTAAATTTGTTTCCAGTAGAGATTTTGAATTTTTCCAGCACATCAATAGAGAGATTAGTGCGGAAGTTGTTGATACGGTGGTTGTTTTGTATAAACTAAGTCTTGATTATGTAAATACAAATATCTATGGGGAATCTACTGAAAAGATTTCTTATACTGGTGTGGAAGTTCCTTCCTTTGTTGATTATCAACCAAATGCAGCAGTTAGTGAGGGGTTTGGAATTGACCAAATCCAAGAAGCAGAATTCAGATTTGTCCGAAGAATACTTCAGGAACGACATATTTATCCAGAGATCGGCGACATTGTTGGATATAATGATGCATTTTATGAGATTGATAATATTAAGGAAACCCAGTTGATAGCGGGAAGACCCGCATATAATCAGTCAATTATATGTCAAACACATCTGACAAGAAGAAGTAATATTCAAATTGAACCTAGACAGATATGACCAATTTAAGAACTGATGCAGATAATCCTGAGACACATAGAAATCGTGGATTAGATACCCAAGCAGAGGAATCATCAAATATTTCTGTTTCTTTGGTAGATATTGATACTGCGATTATAAGATATATGGATGATGTTATTCAACCATTTGTTACTCAGGATGAACTTAAAATTTCAGTTCCAATTTTATATGCAAATCCAGAGCGTTGGAAAAGTACAAGAAAAGATGGTGTATATAGAGATGTACGGGGAAAATTACAAATTCCTCTTATTATGATCAAGAGAGATAGTATTGCAAAAAACGCATTAAATAACCCAGTTAACAAATATTTGGAAAGAGATTTTCATTCTACAACATGGAATCCTAGAAACAAATATGATCGGTTTGCTATACAAAATGGTGTTACTCCCAGTAAAAGATTTGTTACCGTGATGTATCCAGATTTTTATGATGTAGAATATAGTTGTATGATTTGGACAGAATACCAACAACAGATGAATGGTTTGGTAGAACAGATATCTTTTGAAGTTGAGAATTATTGGGGTGAAGAGGATAAATTTAAATTTAAAACAAGTGTACAAGAATATAGAAATTCTGTACAGTTGCCTCAAGGAGCAGATCGTTTGGTACGGTCTGAATTTAGAATGCAAGTTAAAGCTTATCTGTTGCCGAAGGATACTATAGATAAACATGGAAAACCAATGGATTCTAACATGGTTAGATTTTCAAATAAAAAATTAGTAATTTCTGAAAAAATTGATTCTAAGCTTGGCCTTTAAATTTGATTTTGAGATTTAAAACACATATTTATACTACGAGGTCGGGTAACTCCCCGTCATAGGGTTTTTATAAAAAAAGGGTTATAGTATGAGTAAAATTACGGAAGAAGAACTACAGAATGTTAAAGGTGGTCGTGAGAAAGTATCAATTATCGCCGAATATCTAAGTGAATTAGTTCTTCAACAGACGGTTTTAGATAATTTAGTTAAGAATACAAAACAAGAGTTTTTGGATTCGGTTTCGGACGAAGAAAAGTATTTCGCTGAACTTAATAAGAAGTACGGTGAAGGGTTATTAAATATAGAAACAGGTGAAATTGAAACTTCTTAACGGAGATTAAGATATGGCAGAGCGTGTAGTTAGCCCCGGCGTCTTTACCCGCGAACGAGATTTATCTTTTTTAGAGCAGGGTGTCGCTAATATTGGTGCAGCCTTCGTAGGCGTAACCCAAAAAGGCCCAGCATTCGTTCCAGTTATCGTTGATAGCCAGACGGAATTCGAAAATAGATTTGGTAAAGCAGACGAATACAGTTATCTTGGATATACTGTTCAAAATTATTTACAAGAAGCACAATCAGCAACCGTGGTTCGTGTTCTTGGACTAGGAGGCTATAAAGCCGCTAATAATCTTTCTGGTCATATAAGTGTTAGTGGTTCTGGAGGATTTAGAACACTAGCGGTATTCCATCCTACGATTAGTGGATCTTCAATTACTTCTGCTTCGGCAACCCTTACTGATCTTACCAGCATGACTATTCATTTAAGTGGTTCTGGTGGAATAACTTCTTCATATAGTGGAGTAAATGTTTCCGCATCAAATGCTAGTAGCATAAGAAATGCGATAGGAACTAACCCATATTCGCCTGAAGCCGCATATGTATATTCTTATTTCCCCGAAGCGACTGATCCATTACGGGGAGGTATCACAGCGGCCGCTTCAGGCCATATAATTGTTTCAGCTTCAACAGCACTAGAATTTGATTCAGTAGATTATACTAACGCATCAACGCCATGGCTTCGGACACAACAGATTGGTGGTTCACGGTCTAATTGTTTTAAAGTTCATACTTTGTCCGATGGTTCAAATGCAAACAAGGCTGTTAAGATTTCAATTCAATCTATTAGACCCCAAGTACAATCTGGAAGTTTTGGTACATTCTCAC
>VTLG01011946.1_pt1 | contig 11874 bp, 26 predicted proteins | sample 4694571 | NCBI WGS metagenome assembly VTLG01 (sample SAMN12604809, study PRJNA352737) | marine metagenome | biome: ENVO:00000447; feature: ENVO:00000209|ENVO:00000569|ENVO:01000036; material: ENVO:00002151; isolation source: viral sequences binned using virsorter ... | reverse complement strand
AAAAAATGCGTAAAGAAGGTAAAGCAATCGGTGTACAAGAACCACTAGCAGAGAAACTTAATAAGTTTCCTTCATTAGCTATGGAAGGGTATTACAACTCTCCAGGTGCAAGCCTTAAATCAGCTAAAGATACTTGGTGGGGTGCATTTAATGCAGTAACTTATGTCGAAGACCACCTTAGGACTTCGCAAGTAAAAGGTAATGCTTTACACAGTGCTTGGTTTGGTGCAGGAGCTAATAGAAAAGCTAAAGCACTAGATATGGCTCTATCGAGGGCTGCATAATGGACGAATACAGAGTACCCGCACTTCTGCTAGGCAGAATATGGGAAGCTGTGTTTACTAAGGCACACGAAAATGAGTTAGCACAAGAACTCGCTGACCTCATGATTGCACAAGGCTGCCAACAACTGGAGGGGGTGACAGACCCTGCAGTTATTTTTTGGTTTTGGAAAAAATATCTAGAAGATAATGAACTTATTAAAATAGAGGATATACACTAATGGAAAAATTTTATATTGAAAAGAATATACCACCCCCTACAGATATTAGGGGCAAATCTAGTCAACGACCATGGCATAAAATGGAAGTTGGTGATTCGGTATTTATACCGTTGAAAGAAGATGATAATGCACAACGTGCAAAAAACAGATTACAACAATCTACTCGGACTTTTTGTAAAAAACATGAACCCGAATGGAAGTTTGTATTGCGTTATAGACTTGAAAATACAGGTGTCGCTGGAACTTTAGGTGAACAATCTGGTATAAGAGTCTGGCGTATCGCTTAATGATATTGTTGCTTTACATTCGTGAGGTTCATAACTATTATTAAGGTTGGCTCTGCTATAAAGCAGGAAATATTAACATTAGAAAGGAGAAAGATATGCGAACAGCAACTACAACTTCGAAATCTAAGAGTATGCCGCCAAAGGTTGTTGCAGACAAGCCTATAAGCAAAGCACAAGTAACAAAAGTGCCAAAGCCTGTCGCAAAAACTAGAGGTGCAGCGAGAAAAAACTACAAGTTCAGTGGCACTATGCCCGAACAAACTGGTTTTACACCGCAGATGTATGCTCTATTACAGACTATTAATGAAGCTAAAAAGACTGAGCTAGACCCTAACAAGTTTACTGCTCAAGATTTAGTAGCATTAGCTGTAACGAAAGGATTCTTGTCTACTTGTCAAGACCCTTTAAGAATTTTCAGATTCTACAAAGATAGATTAGTAAGCGAAGGCTTCCTATCTGAAGTATAATTTGGAATCGTGATATAAGGTTAGCGGAAAAATGGATAGCTATTAAAGTGTAAATCCAGTTTGGCACAGTAGTCCATACATAGTATCGGCTTAGATGTCATATGAACAACGCCTTATACATGGTAGTGATAGATTGGTTTTTCTCTATATCTCGGTCTATCACTACACTTTATTTATGGGAGTAAACTATGCAAATAAAGATTATTAAAACAGAAGGTAATGAAATAGAAATGCCTTTAGAATTATTAGCTCGTAAACTCAACAATATTGTTGTCGATAAAATGGCTGATGGAGTTCTAGGAAAACGTGAAATTAAGTGGGATGATACCGATTTTATTAATTGTATGATTGATACTGTTGATATTATGTTTGCTGAAAAAGATTTTAAATAACCTTGCTTTACTTTGCTGTTAATGGTAAGTAAAGTACTTATATAACTAATTAAGAAAGGAGAAAGTTATGAAAGCGATATTGATTGACCCTTTTGACCAATGTGTGTCAGAGGTAGATTACAACGGTGATTATAAAGAAATTTATAAATTAACAAATTGTCGTTCGTTTGATTGTGTAAGGTTAGACGATACTAACGATATGTATGTAGATGATGAGGGTTTGCTTAGAAACCCAAACCGATATTTCAAATATGGTGAACATACTATCGCAGGTAATGGTTTGATACTTGCACATAATGATGAAGGCGAAAGTGTAGGCACTGAACTTAGTAGTGATGATGTTTATAAAAAAGTACAATTTTTACCAGAAGGTCATACTGAAGAGCCTTATATGGAATTTTTTCCTATTAGGAGTTAATTATGCCAAATCATTGTCATAATCGTATAGAAATACATTGTAAAACAGTAGAACAAGCTAAAGAAATTAAAAATTTTTTACACTCTAAAGAAACTTGTTTTGACTTAAACAATATAGTTCCAAAACCAAATTTTGAGAAAACACCATTGACTGGTAACGAAACTGGTTTTCTAGGAGAAAAATTAGAACTTGGTAAAGTTGGCGAACTACCTGTAAAAGATGAGGAATTCCCAGAAGCACTCGGTACATTTTGGAAGTTTGCTAGTACTGGTAAAAACGACGATAGGTGGTACACTTGGCAAATAAATAATTGGGGAACAAAGTGGAATACTTACAGTGATGAGTTATCTTATATAGATGATGATACTGTTTTATATTACACTTTTGATACCGCATGGTCGCCACCTGAACCAGTAATAGATAGATTGCGTAAAATATATACTGAAAATATGGGTGTTCATATAACTGCTTGGTTTGATGAACCTGCTATGGAAATCGGGGGCTATTATTAGTGCTTTACTTTGGCGTTTATGGTAAGTAAACTATTAGTAAGTTTTAGCTGTAGAATTTTATTATTTTTGACTACAGCTACGAAGGGTGTGTGAGAGGTTTTAAAATTACGCATGCAACTCCAAGGAAGACAAAGGTTAACGTAGACCCACTTGGCACACACCCGATTTTAGAAAGGAGAATATATGAATTTACAAAAGATATTAGACGAAACATTACGGCATATCAGTAGGTTAACATTCTATTTAGATATGTCAGATGAAGATAGAATACGAGCACATAAGTTCGTATCTTCAGCTATATGGGATTACCATAGGATATACGAACCTTATAAGAAAATTACAGTTGCTGATGTTAGCCACTTTTTTGATATATGGTTCGATGTTCATTATGGTAATGAAGAAAAATGTTTATGTGGTTTACCTTTATCGTTAAATGGTAAAAACTGCTACGAACACATGAGTAAGGGGTATTAATATGTTAGTTGAAAGTAAAGATGTGAACACTATAAAAAGAATAATTAATTTTTATTGTGATATAAGTGATGATGAAAATGCTAAAGATAAAGTCCAACACGCTTGGACAAATATTATCCAAGCCTTACATCACGCTCATACGCAAAACTCTATTATGATGTTGATGAATATCGATACTAGATTAGATAGGCAAAAAGATGAAGGTAGTAATTAATACATATAGAAGGCTATCACATCTTGAATTAGGTGTTAGAATTACTATAGATGATATTAAAAAGATTTTACCTGATTTAGCGGAATGGCAAGCACAAGTAGTATTGGCAAGACTTGCAAGAGAACATGACGAAGGAGTGTTTTATGAAGCAGCAATCGAACAAATCGAAAAGTGGGGAAAAGAAATGTACCCCTCAACCGATACCAAAACATCTAAGACATCTTAGCAAAAAAGCTATTAATGGACTTAGATATATATTTAGAGGTAAGTTATGAGAGAAGGTAGAATAATACAAATAGAACAGTGGGCTGAAGAACGTGGTCTGCTTATAGACTCACCAGAGTATAAAGGTTATGCTTATAAGTATCACGATATACAAGCACAAACGATGAAACTTATGGAAGAAGTAGGTGAAACTGTCAAAGCTATAGCCTATAAAGATTCACAAGGAGTTATGGATGGTATTGGTGATTGTGTAGTGGTGTTGATTGTATTAGCAGCACAACATAATATGACCTTAGAAGAGTGTTTAGAACACGTGTGGGATGAAATAAAAGACCGAACAGGTAAATTGGAGGACGGATTATTTAAGAAAGATTGAACATTATATGCTACCTACAAAGCAGTGGGATAAGCTCCACAAATAAGGGTAGGCTAAGATACAAGTTAAAATACGATGCGTGGCGAGACTTGATGGCATATAAGATAGGTGGTTATTGTTGGGTAGACATGTCAAAGAGTATGCAAACTAGCGACCTTACTCCCGTGACCACCGACCGAGCGATAGATGTCTCCGTTTATTATTAATTGCATTTATCGCTCACCTGTTTAGTAGGTGACGAACAGGAATGGTAGTATACGACAAGCAGTCCCTGAAAAGCCAACTGCACGTTTCGTCACCAACTTTATTCAGGTGTACTATGTTTAGCATAGCTATTACTCACACCTGATAGGAGAGCGAGTCTCCAAAGGGGTCTTATTATTTGCCCTGTTCATAACTCGCTCTCCGCCTTGCTTTACATTCGTTTTGCTGGTAACTAAACTATATATAGTTAAAAATAAGAAAGGAGAAATTATGGAAATTATAGAAATTATAAGTTATACGATATTATCGATAGTATTAATAACTATGATAATAATTAATGAGAGGAGATTATAATGGGATTAGATTGTTATATTGTACATGGTAACGACCATGATAAAGCGTTTACGCACGAAGATGATGAACGCCTAAAAGATATCAATCTTTGTGGGGGTATGTTGAGCGGAACTGGTAGTAGTGGCTCATTTAGAGGTAAAGCATACGAGCCTTTAATTGATGACCTTATGAGTATGTCCGATGAAGACTTTCATGGGTGTGGTATATGGCATAAATCAGATGACGATGACCCACCATATGTTACAAGCGATGAGCTAAAAGCACAGGCTAAAGTATTAGAAGAATTTTTACATACTGTCAGAGATGAAAATGGTGTTTTTGCAAATACCGATAACCCTGAAGATGAATCTACTTGGTTAGATATGGACGATGATAATATCGTTTATAATTCAGCACATGGTTATGAATATACATACGGCGAAGTTAAAGACCTAGCGACTTTACTTGGTGTTGCTGGTAAACGTGGTGCGATAATGCACGTATGGTGGTAGTGCTTTACTTTGGCTTTTTTCGTAAATATACTATATATAGGCTTAATTAAGAAAGGAGAAAGATTATGATATGTTCATTATGCCGAGACAAAATACCGACCGCACGAGCGAAACTAGGTTATTCGACTTGTACATCGTGTGGCGAGGAAGCTGCACAGCGACTAGCTGAACAGCGTAAGAAACAGATTGCACCTGCTTATAATAAAGGTGCGTATCAGTATATTACATTAGACGATACTAAAACTATTGGGAGGTAGTTATGAGTGATAATCTAAAATCGAATATTAGAATCTGTAAAGATGTTTATGACACCAGACTAGGTAAAGGAAACTGGGCGTTGACTAATTATGGTGGGGGGACTAAAGTTGTAGTAAGAAACAAAGAAGGCTATCACTATGGTTTTTGTCAGCTCGACCAAGACATGGTAGACGATATAAATTTCTTTTTTGGTAACGATGAAAAAACTTTATTAAAACATAGCTTTGGAGGTAAAGATGGAAAGTGAATATAAATCTTATTTTGAGTTGTTAGATACTATGCAAGAATCAGGACGAATGAATATGTATGGTGCAGCACAAATGTTACGTGAATTAGATGATGATTTAAATAAAAAACAAGCTACGGATATTGCTGTAGCTTGGATGAAACAAAAGGTGGTTAGCGATGAGTAAAAGACTATATGATTTTTATTTAGAAGTGCCTAAAGAAGGCTACAATAAAGAGGGTACTTCAGAACATGATGATATTCATATTTTTAAAGGTGCATTATCCGACTTTACTCATATAGAAGAACTATACGGGAAGTTGTGGTTTAATGTGATAGATAAACAATTAGAACATATTGACTATAACAAAGATAGTGGTTATCCAATAAAACAGCTAACCGAAGATAAAATTATGTTGAATTGGGAAGGTTCAGATATATATGCATTAGCAACTGATACAAACAACAAGTTTTATTATTTAGGTAATGGAGTATTATCAAGAGGTGAAACAGTATGAGTAACGATTGCCCACATAATAACATAAGTAATAGTTTTAAGATTACTAAAGATGGTGTTTTACAAAGCGTTCTAGAATGCGAAGATTGTGGTAAAAGAGAAGTAGAATTATTTACTGATAAATACCCAGAAAGCCATAAATATTATAAGGTCAAGAAGTCGAATGCCTGATAAAGAAGAAATACTTACAGCTATATTATGTTGGTTTTTAATCGGATTATGGATTTATATCTACTACTAAATTGCTGTTTTATTTTGGCTATAATGGTAGCTATACTATATATAGGTTAAAAAAGAAAGGAGAACGATATGATTGAAAAAGAAACTATACTAGATAGGTTTAGAGAATGTGAGTCACCGACTCTAGAAGATATCGCTATAATGACACATTATAAAGGACTAGATAAAAGCTATCCGAAGTTTTTGACTAAAAAGTTATTTGGACTAGATAAAGTAACATTAGCCGATTGTCCGACTGTTAGATTCTATGCATACGAAGGAACTTATTACTCTATTGAAAACCATGATACAAACCACGATTATCTACAGTGGTTTTATTGCCCAGACATACTAACAACGATAGAATGCGAAGAAGTGTTTTATAATTTAGTATGGACAGATAACGAGTATGCGGACAGTGTTAGAGGCTCATAACCTCTTTGCCCTTTGCTTTATTTTGGGCGTTTTGCTAGTTATACTTATAAAGTAGTAAATTATTACTATGATAGAAAGGAGAAAGATATGAACTTAACTAAAGAGCAACAAAAGTATTTATTGAATAAATACAAACACTATGCGTATGGAAACAGCTATTCCGTATTGATAATTGAGAATGACTGTGAGGTTTGGAGAAAAGACTTGACGGATGACACAAGCATGCACCTTTTAACCGATGAAGAGGTTAGTTTACTGCTTGCATTGTCACCAAACACTAAGATAAACCAAACTGATTATAGTGAAAAATGTACCGAAAGAGCAGAAACAATCAGGCTTTACGGTTATGAACCAACATATTAAGAAAGGAGAAAATATGAATTACGCATTTGATTACATAAACAAACAACTCGATGGGAATCGAGTTGACGATTGGCATTGTATGATACCACTATCAGAAGATGGAGGGGAAATGGCTGACGATATGGTCGATTGTGCTATACCAAAAAAGGAGATACACAATTACCCTGACCCAGCAGATTATGTCTTAATAGTCAACGAAGAACGCAAAGGTTTTACTGAAGCTGATGTTATCGGAACAGCTATAATACAATCTAAAGATTATATCTACCATATATTTAAAGTAGGCGACGGGCATGGATTCATGGCTTCGATTACTCGATTTAATAAAGTAAAACATGAAGTGACCAGAGAAGAATGGGAGAACAGTTACACTTGCGGATAACATTATGGTAAGAGTCTTAGAATTAATACTGTTCGAATACTGCTTTATTTTCGGTTTGCTGGTAGCTATACTTATATAGTAAAAAAATAATTAATTCATAGAAAGGAGAAAGATATGAAAGAATATACTAGAGGACGACACGTCTACATAGGACAAGAATGGAGCTGTGGAGATGATGAGTTTAGGAAGGTTACTAAGATAGAATTAGTAAAACGTGGGACTAGATGTATGGACGATGATTTTACATTCAACGTACCAGCTGAGCTAGTAACATTCGACGATGGAGCACAAGGATATGTTAGCCCTGAGTTTGAAGGAGTCCTGTGGACTTACGACACACTTCAGCGTGAAAGCGGGATAATGATTGCTTAGATAACTAACATTCGAAAGACCCTCGCCTAGTGCGGGGGTTTTTTATGCTCGTAATAATCTGATATTAGATATATCGTATTAGTGTTTTTAAAAATAAAAAAGTTTTTTGTAAAAAATGTTTAAAACTACTAATATTTCTAATATTCTAATAGAATCAGTCTGTAACTCTCTTTGTTACTCTATTCTTTGATTGTTCAAATCTAATAGATTTTCTATTAGTTATTAGAAACTATGGTAAGATTACTAGAGGGCACGAGAAAAGTAATTTGAAAATTATCTTTTTTAATATATTTGTAATATCATTTGCTACATCGAGGTATTACAATGAAAAAGCTAACTTACACTCATTTAGTTCCAACCGAAGACGGAAAAGCATTTGTTGACCAACAGGGTAAGACGTGGCAACCACTCAACTCAAAACAAAAAAGATTTTGTAAAGAGTATATCAAAGGACAAACAGCTACTGAATCGGCTATAAAAGCAGGGTATACCAAAGATAGGAAGGGTGCTAAGACACAGGGCAGTGTATTACTCAATCATAACCCAGTTGTACGAAACTATCTCATTGACTTGGAAATCCAAGCCTCAGAGAAGGAAGCAGTTTCTCTAGAGAACCACCTGTCCACTCTACACGACCTGCGAGAAGAAGCCAAGGACCAAGGTCAAATATCCGCTGCTATCACTGCAGAGGTTCATCGAGGCAAGGCAGGAGGACTCTACATCGATAGACGTGAGATACTCACCGCTAAAATTGATATGATGTCCAAGGATGACATACTCACTCGCCTCAAAGAATTGATTGCAAAAAAGACTGATAACATTATCGAAGGCGACTTCACCAAGAACCACTGACCGACGGAGCGATGGACGGACTTTGTTCTGTTCTTTTTACTCCTTTACTTTGGTACCAATCTGGCATATGATATAACTATATTAACGGGGTAGTTCCCACTATTTAGAAAGGAGAATATTATGACAATAGATAAAAACTACAAACCTGAGACTCAAAGAGGGTCTTCAAACTATAACCAAGTAATCACTTTAGTGGCTACGCCGAAAGGAAAGATTGCATCACAGGCTGGATACATTATCAAGGCTTTACTTGCTGCGAAAGACTACAGTCTTACAGTTGGTGAGTTAATCGGAACTGACGGCTCGACTGAAAGTGCTTGGGAGAAAGCAGGAGGTGTAACAAAACAAACACCTGCGGATATCTGGACACACTACAGAAAAAAGCTAGTAAATGCTGGATTCATAACAGTTAGTTAGACTTACTGACTGGTTCCAAAAGGGCGACTTCGGTCGCCTTTTTTGTGCTCTACTCTAGTCTACTCTATCACTCTACTCTATCGCTCTACTCTATCCGTCGCCTCTATCTATCCCTGTCCCACTCTATCCTTCCCCTCCTTCCGTCCGTGCGTCCGTGCGTCTTTCGTAAATCTTAAATAACTTAACTAACTTAATTAGATCTTCTAACTTATATAACCTAAATATATTAATTAAATTAATTAAATTAATTCTTTACTTATTATCTTAAATAGCGTTATAATTAGCGTATGAAAAATAATAATAAGGTTAACGCACCTAAAAGCGTTGAGGTTGACACAACCAAGAAACAGAATGTGTTTGCTGACCAATTAGCACAAACTGGTGGTGGTGCTAGTAGTAATACTAAGTTAATATTATTAGATGTAAGTCCTGATGATATTAGAAGAGCAAGACCACCAAGACAAGTTATGTTAGTGTGTAAGCTCTTACATGACTTAGGCGGTACTGCTACTGTTGGTCAACTTAATGACTTAATCATTGGTTTCATGAATGATACTAATGATAATTTTTGGGTTAGACCTAACGGCGTATCTTATGTTCAAGACATATACCCAGTTATGACTGCTTATATGTCACAAATGTTAGGTAGTAAAGAATGGGGTAATAAGAAGGGTAAACTACCTTTAGTTAAAACATCTTAAAACATAACCTAATAACCTAAGGGGCGTTCTAGCCCCTTTTTTATATCTACTCTATTACTTATATTTACTAACGCTTATACGCTACCCTAGTACCCCCTAGACCTACGCTAGCGTCCTCACCCTCCGCCGCACCTTAGTGTCAGCCTCAAAATCCTTTCTACTTTACAAATAAGTCCCTAGTAAAAAAATTTTGCGAAAAAAATTTTTACGTTTATACTTTTGTTATGTCAACTGACCCTAGAACAAGAGAATACAACAGAAGATTAGCTGAACTAGAAAATCTTATCACTGATAATCGTTTAGTTTCTAAAGAAGCACAGATGAGTTCATTAAGTGGTGAAGGATATAAAGACCCAAGATTTACTGTTGGTTTTGATAATCCTTTAATAGAAAAGTTTGGTTTATTTCCACTAGCAGCAAAAGGTAGTGGGTATCAACCTTCAACTGCAGATTTAGGTATGAGTGGGGATGATTCAATGTTACAACCTACAATCGGTGGGTTTTATAATCCACGTACAGATGTTGTTTTATTTAAAGACCCTGATAAAGCTATAACTGAAGATTTTTTAAAAACTATGGGTATGGAATATACGCCAGGTGATACCAAAACAGCAAGAGACATACAACAACATGAATTAATACATAGAGCAGCACAAAAAAGCGGATATCTAGACTTTTTACCAACCAGTGAATTTTTAAAAGAAAACGCAACTACAAAATATCTAAAAGGTAATTTAGCTAAATATTTAAAACCTTTAATTAATGAAGTTCTTGCTGAATCTTATGAAGATAATGATGGTTTAGAAAATAGAATAAGGTTTAGAGTAAGTATGTTTAATATAAAAGATGATATGAAAAAGATAGTTGCAGATGAAATGATTGAAAACGTTGATGTTTTAAAACAAGATTTCGAAAAGTATTTAAAATCAATATCTAATCCTGATGAAGTAAGAGCTACAAGTTCTGTAAGAAAAATACCTGCAGAAAATGTAAGACAACTAAGACCTTCACGCACAGATGAATTAGTAGTAGAAATGGAGTAAGTATGAAAAAGATATTAAATATAGTAGGAGCAGTCGCACCAACATTAGGTTCGGCATTAGGCGGTCCACTTGGCGGTATGGCGTCAAACGTCATTTCTAAAGTTTTAGGTGTTGATAATAACCAACAAGCAATAGAACAAGCTCTTTCTAACGCAACCCCTGAACAGTTGTTAGAGATTAAAAAAGCAGAAAAAGATTTCGAAGTTAAAATGAAAGAGTTAGGTGTCAAAGTTTTCGAACTTGAAACACAAGATAAACAAGACGCACGAACCAAGTTTAGCAAAGATTGGACAGCACGTATTATTGGTATAGCTATGGTTATGGGTTTTCTTGGTTACATTTTTCTAGTAACATTACAACCACCAGAACAAAACAGTGAAGCATTGATTAATTTAGTGCTTGGATATTTAGGAGGATTAGCTAGTGCAGTGATAAGTTTTTACTTCGGTGCGTCTAATACAGAAAAATAGTCCGCCGACAAAGAAACTCATTCATTGTTTAAACTACTTTACTTATTATGGCAGAAAGACCAGAATCTATAATAGCACCAATACCTCCATCAAGTAGTCCTGTACTTGATAGATTTTTCGATTACCTAAACCAACCGTTAAGAACTGAAGACCCTTTAAAAAATTTATTATCAGGTATAACCGAGTTTGTTCCTGGAATATCTACAGAACTAGCTAGACGTAGAGGAGATGATTTAGGTCAAGCATTAAGTTTGTTAGATGTTTTAGGTGGTAGCGGCACTGGTGTAAAAATGGGTTCTATATTTTTAATCGAAAGAAAAAAGATGTTAGAAAAAGCTCTCAAAGATTTAGATACTGACCCTATATTAAAAATGAATCCTGACGCAGGTAAAACGTTACAAAAACAATTAGATGACGTTAATAAACAAATCGCTACCGATAAAGAAACTGCAAAACGTTATGGAGAAATGACTGATGAAATATTAGGTAGTAAAGGCACAGGTATAACAAGCCAGTTACCTCCAGCGACTTTGAATCAATTAATTAATGCAGTAGAAAAACAAAACAAAATTATGCGTAAACGAGAGGGTGATGATTTTGTTGATGACTTTTTCTTTGGTAAAAAACCTAAAGATTAATCTTGTCTGATAAATTAAAATCTTTAAAAAACGTAGACCTCAGTCATTTAACAACTGCTGAAGCT